>JAEIGA010000454.1_pt1 | contig 59848 bp, 108 predicted proteins | sample 9270691 | NCBI WGS metagenome assembly JAEIGA01 (sample SAMN17057246, study PRJNA624740) | gut metagenome | biome: biome; isolation source: fecal sample | host: Bos grunniens | place: China: Xizang | collected 2019 | reverse complement strand
GAATCAGAAGTTCGTATTGATGATATGAAATGGGATGGGTATGAGATTCAATATCAAGTATTTACTGATGAAACAGAATGGTATAGTGCTGCTGAATTAAATGAATTAAAACCATATAAACAAAATATTAATATGGAAAATAAAGAAATTATTCCGACATTGGATGGTAAAAAATTAGGTGGTGGTTATATTTCGTATGTAATACCAGAGGGTTATACTTACGATGGTTTCAATTCTCTAGGTGAAATTATGCTAAAACCAAATAAAATACAATATCCTAAAAATTACGAAGAATGTTGTGATGTATTAAGAATGCCAAAAGATGAATCATATATTGATATTGATGTTCCATTAAGTTATAATAAAGTATTAACAGTATTTACTCAACTTTTAATATGTCGTGATGCTTATTGGAAAATCTTTGGTGAGGAAATGAAATTGGGTAAACCTTGGGAACCAGATTTTAATGATAACAATGATAAACATTTCATTTGTTATGTAAGAGACGAGGTTTGGATGTCTTATATAAAGGACTGCAATAAGGTTTTAGTTTTCCCAACTGAAGAAATGCGTAACATTTTTTATGAAAATTTTAAAAAAGAAATTGAAATTTGCAAAAAACTAATTTAAATAATAAAGAATTTATGTATGCCTAAAAAAAAGATAATTCAATTACCATCAAAAGTAGAAATACATGAGCAATTAAATGCTTGTATTAATTGTGTGTTTGAAAATAAATGTGGGCATACATTACCTTTTCCAATTAATCTTTGTGATTGTTGTGATGAATATTTAAAAATCAAATTAAATGATAAATAAGTTTTAAATTATGGCAGATGTAATTATTGATAGAATAAAGAAAACTGTTTGGATTGGAACAGAACAGCAAAACAAAACATATAATTGGATTAGCGACAATGTTAGCAGTTCTGGTAAATGGTATGTGATTAATATTGAAGTCTTAGGGAATAAAGGAGAAATAATTTTACCTTGTGATAGAACTAATATGATTTCAATAGGATAACAGAATTTATATTAATCGTGTTATGTTTTATAATTACATTTTATATTTTAGTATATGACTAAACAACAAAAATGGAATAGATATGTTAAAGCAATTAACCATTGCATGGGTCTAGGTTACTATATACAAGTATTTGACTCAAAAGGTGGGAATGTAAAATATATTAAAGTTATAAACACAAGAAATAATAAAGAAACAACATTATTTCTAAAACCTAAAAAATATGGTTGTGATGAATTATTGGGAATGATTTATGAACGAATAGGAATGTAAAAAAATATACAAATGAAAAATGTTAAAATTAATGTAGCAGAATTGTTGAAAAACTGTCCTTCAGGAATGGAATTGGATTGTACAATGTTTGATGATGTAAAATTCAGTCACATACAAAATGATGAGGCATATCCGATAGTGGTTACTATTTCAGATACAGATAAAGAGGTATTAACAGCATATGGTACATGGAATGATAAACTTAATGCCAAATGTGTAATATTTCCAAAAGGCAAAACTACTTGGGAAGGATTTGTACCACCTTGTAAGTTTAAGGATGGGGATGTGCTAGTTGTAAATTATTCAGATGGTAAGAAGAAAGAGTGCTTTGAAAATATTTTCATCTTAAACAAACCAGAATTTTATGGTAAATGGAATTCGTATTGTCATTTAGATGGAGTTGGTTGTTTCCATTCAAAAGCAACGTATTTAGCATATGATAAGGATAATCCACGATTTGCCACCGAAGAAGAAAAACAAAAACTATTTGATTCTATCAAAGCAAATGGTTACAAATGGAATCAACAAACCAATACTTTGGAAAGGTTGATTGAGCATCAGTTTAAAGTTGGGGATAGAATAAGACATAAATGTCCTGAATTTAGAGGTGAAAGAATTGTTAATATTTGTTGTGATTCAGGATATTTTACGACTATAAACGATTGGATTGATATTGAACATCAAGATGATTGGGAATTAGTCCCTAATAAATTCGACATTACTACTCTTAAACCTTTTGAAAGTAGAGTACTTGTAAGAAATGAAGACAATAATATATGGAAACCAGCAATATTTGGATGTTATGCAAAAGATAAGTATGCACCTTATTATATATTAGGTGGAACTTGTTGGAAACAATGTATTCCATATGAAGGTAATGAATATCTATTAGGTAAAACAGATGATTGTGATGAATTTTATAAATAAACCAAATATATTATAATATACAATTATGGAAAAAATTAACGTAGCAGAATTACTCCGTAATTGCCCAAGGGGTATGGAGTTGGATTGTACAATGTTTGATGATGTAAAATTTATTGCTGTAGATGAAGCGGAGAAACCAATATGTATTAGAACAGGAGTTGCATACCGCTTTTTAACAAAATTTGGAACTTGGACTTTTGATGAAAATGCAAAATGTGTAATCTTCCCAAAAGGTAAAACTTCTTGGGAAGGATTTGTACCACCTTGTCAGTTTAAGGTTGGTGATAGAATTAAACACAAAGATAGTGGTATATATTGTACTCTTGGGGAATACTCAGAGGGTATTTCAGCATATCGTACTAACATTGGACTTGCGATAACATACAAAGACTTGGAACAATGGGAATTAGTCCCTAATAAATTCGATATTACTACTCTAAAACCTTTTGAAAGTAGGGTGCTAGTAAGGGACAATAAATCTCAGATGTGGTCTCCTGCAATATGGGGGTTTTATGACTCTGATTCCAAAGATTATCAATATAAACTTGTAGGAGTTATTGCTCGTTATTGTATTCCTTACGAAGGCAATGAGCACTTATTAGGTAAAACTGATGATTGTGATGAATTTTATAAAATTAGTTAGTAAATGATAACTTATAAAAAAAATGATTTATGTTTTATTTGCATAAGTCATTTTTTTTGTGTATATTTGCATAAAAATTAAAAACTATGGGAAATTTATTAGAACAACTTAAAATATATCTTGATTCAGAAGATGGTAAGAAGTTTATAAAACAAGAACAAGATAAAGTTTTATTTAGAAAACAACACCTAAATAAATACTTAGATAAACTTCATAATATGTCTATTGAAGAAAGAAGTACCTTATTTGAAAAAATAAAACTAAAATATGATTCAGATAAATATTACCATAAATGGATTGATAGAGGTATCGAACCACCAGAAGATTTATTTGGATATATTTTAGAATATGGCATTAAATATGGAACATTAAATAAAATTGAAGATGCACAATTTGGATATGATTCATATATTATTGATAACTCTTGGATTATCACTTGTTGGTATGGGCAAGGATGTGCATATAATCTAGAAAGAATAAAAAAATGATAGAAAAATATAAATATTTAAATGAATTTGCAATCGCACTAAAATCATTTATATTAAGACTTGAAAAAGAAAATATTACAACCAAATTCTGTAAAAAATTAGAATATATCAACTCAATTGAATTAAGCGATGAGGTTATAAATGATATAATACAACTTATTAAAGATAAAGGAAATTTAACATTAAGACAACTAATAAATGATGTTAATATTACTATTAAAGAATGTAATTGGGTGATGGGTGAAAAAAACAAAATAAGTTATGTTAAAAATAAAACAGAACTTATTAAATATATGAAATCAAGAATTTCTACTTGTCAATTATTAACAGATGTAATTAGTTGTTTAATCGCTTGGGATTCAACAAAATTAGGATATGATTTTTATACTATGCTTAATAGAAATGTTAATAAATCAATGAAAATATTTAGAGATATTATCAAATAATATGATAGAAAAATATAAACATTTAAATGAATTATATCACATAATCAAATCTTTTATATTAAGATTAGATAAGGAATTCCCTAAAATAACAAAAGATGAAAAAATTACATATATTAATTCATTACAATTAAGTGATGAAATTATAAGTGAAATAATTCAATTAATAAAAGATGAAGGTAATTTAACTTTGGTAGATATTATTAATGATGTTAATTTTGCTATTCATGAAAATAATTTTTGGACATTTATAGATGAACAAAAAATAAATTTTGTTAAAAATAAAAAAGAACTCATTAATCACATAAAAGAACATTATAATACTTATAGTGTATTAACAAATATAGTGAGTCATATATTTTATTGGGAACATTCATATAAAGGATATTGCTTCTATTTAAGTTTAAATCAAAAGGTTAACAAAATATTAAATAAATTTCGTTTAAAATAAAATATTATGAAAATACTAAAAGTTGATGAAAAAATAATTAAGAAAATTAAACCTAACCATTCAGTTATTGATTATTTTACAACACCATCTAAATATGGTAGATTAGTAAGATTTGATGATAATACAATCGTTTTAATAGAAACAAAGGGTGCGGAAGGAGAAATGTTTAAGAGTGTGATGAAAAATATTACTGAAACATCTAAACAACAAATTCAAGTAATCGATTCATTTAAAGATAAAGAAGAAAGACAAATAACACATTTTTGTATTGTATAAAATCTATGGAAGAAAAATATTATTTCGGAAGAAAATGTCGTAATATTAAATATAATATTGAAGAAACAATAATCGGATATGGACTAATGAAAATTAATAATGAATGGTTTGAAGCAATAACATATAAAGGTATATGTAGATTCACTGGAAAAGAAAAAATGTATACTAAATTATTAACCGATTTTGAAAAAGAATTTGAACTAATTTAAATATGGAAAAAAATTTAATTATTATATTAAGTATATATCTTATAGGGTCAATAATACTATTCATATTCTTCTTAAGAGATATGCTAAAGTGCAAAGTAATAATAACAAGAAAAGATTTTTTTAAACTTATAATAACCTCTTTAAGTTCTTGGTGTGGAATAATACCAATTGTATTAACATATATATTAGACCATTGTGAAAATTGGTTAAATGAACCATTATTTAAACAGAATAAAAAGAAATAAAGATAATGGAAAAAAAATATCAAAATTTATATAACTTGCGTAATGATATAAAATCATTTAATCTGAGAATGATTAAAGAAAATTTTAATCGAGAACATTTTTTTAAATGTATAAATGGAATTGAATTAAGTGATGAAGTATATAATGATATCATACAATTTATAATTAATGAAGGCAATTTTAATCTTGGAGAATTTATTAAAGATGTTAATTTAACTATTAAAGAAAGAAATGGACTCTTTAATAGACCAAAAATTAAATGCGTCAAAAATAGAAAAGAACTGATTCAATATATGAGAAGTAATTATCCAAATTATTCTATATTATCTAATCCAATTGATAATATACTATTTTGGGATTGTACAATAAAAGGATATTATTTCTATGAAAAATTAAACGAAAAGATTATAGAAAAATTAAACCTAAATTTAATAATAGATAGTTTAAATGGTAAAATTTTTTAAAATATGAAAGAAAAATATCAGAACTTAAATGAAATTTCAAAAGCAATAAAAGCATTTAACTTGAGAATGAAAAAAGAAAAAAAGTTTACAAATAATTCATTTATCATTCAATGTATAAACGAAATTGAATTAAGTGATGAAGTAATAAGTGATATTATTAAACTAATTCAAACGGAAGGACAATTAACTTTAAAAGAATTAATTGCTGACGTTAATAAAACAATCACTTCAAAAAATTATTGGTTGGAAGAAAATGAAGATAAAACAGAACGTGTTAAAAATAAAAAAGAACTTATATCATATATTAAAAAAGTATCATCCAATTATAGAATCCTAAATTGGACAATAGATTCTATTTTAACTTGGGATGTAACAAAAAAAGGATTTAACTTCTATTCAAACCTAAATAAAAAAATCAGTCAAATCTTAAATAATACAGTGTAATATGAAAACAACAGATAAACAAAAACAAATGTGTGATATTATTATTGCACAAGCTAAATTCTGGAAAAATTCAAATGATATTAAATCACCAACACATATGTCAGATATAGATGAAGAATTTTATTCTAATGACATTAACCTAGATGATGAAAAATATATGAATGTATATAACAAATTATATGACCTTTATTGGGCAATTAGAGAACTAGAATCGTAAACTTTTTTTGTAACTAATTCATTTATAATAATGTACGTAAAATACTTTTAACTTATTAATTATTAATAAGTTATAATTCATTGATAATGAGATAGTTATAATTCATTGATTATTAATATTTTTATGTAATATAGTCTTTATTGCTTGTGAGTATAATGTTGTTTGAATATGTTTATAAATGTATTTGTATATGTTATATATGTAGTATGATATAATGTTATGTATAATAAAGATTTTTATTAAGATTTTTAGTATAAAAACAGTTTTGTGTTATAAATAAAAAAATAATTTAAAAAAAATTAACATATAAAATTTTCTGTTTAAATATTTTTTTTATATATTTGTATTGTAAAATAAAAAGTGGAATAAATATGTTGACATTAAATAAACCTCGTATGGATTTCAGTATAGTTTTTAAGAATTTTCTTAAGTCCTATACTCCAATAATTCATAATCCTTATGGTTGTTTTTGGGATGAGTTTGATACCGACTGGTATGATGATGATGAACTTAGTGCAATGAATGAAGGATTCTATAGTTGGTGTAATGGTATTAGTTATTCAAAACCATCTAAGAAATCTAAGTCAAAGACTCGTTCTCGTTATAGGTCTTATGGTAAGAAGTCTTCTAAGAATCATTTAGGTCGTTATAATGATATTCATAGTTATAGGGAATATGATGATGATGATGATGATGATATGTCATCAGATTTTAGTTGTTTAGGTCGTGATGCTAAGACAATATTTTTCTATAAGGATATAAATAATCCTGATGATTATGAAGAATTTTATAATTTATTTAGTTTTGATGATTACTTACGTAATAATGGTATTCAGATAAATGATTATGAAGTTCAGAAGATATTGAATCGTGACATTAGTCATTGTAGTGTTGTCAATAAAGATGGTGAACCTTGGTTAGTTAGTGACCATAATTATGGTTCATTATATTATGAAGCGAGTGAAAATTTATATGATTAAATTATATTATAATTATGTTGATACGATTAAATGAACGTTTTAGACAGATATTTCAAAATTATCTTAAGACATTAAATACTTCTAGTACCTCTTATGGTGGTTATAATTATGGGAGTTATAATTATGGTGGTTATACTCCTCCTAGTCAAGTTAATTATAATAAGTCTACTACAATATATTTTTATGAGTGGTCTAATTTAAGTAATAAGAGTATTGTATTTAATAATGTTTCCACTTTTAAATCATTTTGTTCTCAGCATGGTGTTCGTTTTTTGGAATATCATGAGACCACAATAAAGGAGAATAACTATGTATATGCTACGTGTATTCCTGGTACTCCTACTCTTATGATTCGTAATACATATAAGGAGTTGTCTGAGGCCCTAGAGGCATATAAGAAAAACATGTCTTATTGCCGTAGTTAAAATATATGGATATAAAAAAAGGTACTTATAAAAGTACCTTATATCCTATTTATATTATTAATTTAATATTAGTATTAAAAAAAAAATAATAATTATATTATATGTCTCGTTGTTATTATTTTGTTGATAGTGATGGTACAGAGTGTGTATCTAATATATTACCTTATCGTCATGAACAAGGTTTTTGGGAAGTAAAAAAGAATAAGGATAATTTAGGTATTGTTGAATTACCACCTAATACTATATCCACTTTATTTAATATAAAGTTATCATTTAAAGATGACCCAATATGTATTGAGTATTAATGTTATATTAAATGTAACAATAAATGAATGATAAAATAAGATTGTTTTATGATATTAACAATTAGTTTATTATTAGGATTGATATATTCTTTATATAAAATGTTTAAACATAAAGGATAGTATTAATATATAAGTTTTTCATATTTTTACTTTTTATTTACAATATATATTTTCTTGTATGTGTGTATGGATTTTTTTATCTGTGCGCACATACATTTTTTTATATATGTTTCAATATATATTAATTGATAATCGATTATATAGTATTGTTATTTTATATACTTGATTAAGTACCTATAGCGCACCGTTTTTTCCCATCCGTTATAGTATGTTGTTGTTAGTTTTTTTTATTGCTATATTATATACCATATTAAGTAATAAAGTTAGTAATTATTTTTTTCATATTGAATTATTTGAAGTTAATTAATCTTTAATGTCAATTATAAAATGATTCATTATGATATTAACATCAATTTTATTAGGTATTGCATAACTACCTATTACATAATCATATGGTTTTATTCCTAGCAATTTACATCCTTTATTATGGCGTATATCATGTTTAGAAGGTTTTTCTTCTAGTGTCTCTACTTTGATTTCTTTATTAGTGAATTTATATTCGTGTTCTTTTCCTTTAATATATAGTATACCATTTTTTAGTTCTACTGTTACATTAGTTATGAATCTATCTGTTTTATAACTTCCATATTGTACTGAATCATTAAACAATATAACATGGTTATTATTTTTAATTAATGCAAAAGAATAATTTGAATTCAGTATATTCATATTAATATTTAAATAATTTTTAACATATATTTGATTATATGACATAAGAATATCTATATAGATACTTGATTAAGTACCTATACAGTCCACGTGATATATTAAAATGACAATATGTAATTATATTGTTTATTTTAGTAACAGAATGTTACATATGTACAAGTGGAAAATTATCATTTTGCTATCATATAATGATAATTTATATTATTTTGATATTACAAAGGTAATAAATATATTTCAATATTCCTTAACAATAATGTTAAATATTGTTTATTTGTTTATTACCCATTACTTGCATCATTTTTTGATGTTTACAATTTTCGGTGCAATATACATGTCTTTTAGTTTTCACTGCTCCTATATTAATAATATCTTCTTTTGTTGGATAATAGTCAAATGTTTCGATTTCTTTCCCACAGTTATCACAAAGCACGGTGTAAAAAACCATTTGTTTAATCATGATACATTACTTTTAATTAGTTATTATATATATAAAAAGGAAAGAATAACTTTGTATTGTTATTCTCTCCTAATATCTATTATCTCTTCTCAGAGACTACCCTATTAAATTAGAAGATGTCGCTATTTGGGTCAACTATAAACTTCGAATATTTTCCGTTATTAACGCCATTGTAGTCATTTGCGGTCTTGTGGTAATGTAGTCCCATTATTGTCCCTTTGGGGTCAAGGAAACGCATATCATAACCATTTGCGTCAATTACCCTATATCCTTTGAACGTTTTAGGAAGTTCACCATTGAATACCACTGCAACCTTACCACCATTATTAAGGTATTCTTTACATTTATTCCAATTATATCCATTATAAGATAATGTAACATCGTAGTTGTCGTATCTATTGGGGATAGTCAAATATCCGTTACATTTGGTATAATCGTAGAATTGGATATTAGGAAAAATTTGCAATAGATTTTGTCCTTTGTAAATAAAAGATTCAATATTAAGGTCGGAAGTTCCATTGATTCTAATTGCAAACCCCATATTATTCTTTTTTGCGTGATTGTAAGCTCTATTAATCTCTCTTACAACAATTTCCATAAACAAAGGTCTATTTTCAAAGAATAACTTTGCTTTTTTGATTCGTGATTTATTGATTCTTGATTCTTGTTCTCCTCTTACAAGAATATCTCCTTTGTTACGTCCACTACCATTCAAGCAGAATTGTTTACACCATTTATCATTAGGACAAACATTGTGCCCACTCATATCACTTGGAGCAAGGTAAATACAATATGTTTCCCAACCATTCTTATAAGAATAGTTCATTTTTGCTGATTGTGTTGTAGCACCAATGTAAGATACATTTGCAAGTTTGTAAAGTTCTGCAAGTGATTTTTCTGAATACATAATAGTTTAAGTTTTTTTGTTAGTTAGTTATCATTAATTGATATGCAAAGATACATATAATTTTTCACATATGCAAATATATAATCAATTATTTTTAATTAGATTTTAAATTTAAAATATACCTATTTTTTCACACCACAAAAGTACAACAAAAAAATTAAAGTTCCAAATGTTTTAACACTTTTAACATTTGTATTAAATAATATATTTTTATTGTCATAATATTTGCATATATCAATTATTATTACTATCTTTGCATTACCAAATTAATAAAAACTATGAATCTTGAATCTTTAATCTGCACAGACCCCGACAATTTACAATTTTGTATTGAAGTACAAAAAGGTAAGGTTTATGATTATTTCCAATTTTATAAAGATAGGAATGATTTAACAAGAAAAATATTTGATAGGTATAGTGGATACCCTAATGAACTTATTGCTGATGCAAAGATTAACCAAGGGTTAAAAGAAGTAATTTCCGAAATACAAAATTGGTACAATGAACTAATTGATGTTGATACAATTAGTCCAGAAGACATAAAAGAAATATCTTCTTCCTATGGTATTGATAAAAAAGATTACACGGAAAATGATTTTAATCAATTGATGTGTGAGGGATATTTTGAACTCTATTGCATATACTAATAACTAAGTTTTTATAATATAAGTGTGGTAATTAAATTTGCCACACTTTTTTGTGTTAAAAATGTTAATTTATTTGGTAGTTTAAAAAATAATTCCTACTTTTGTGGTGTGAAATAATATAAATAAAAAAAGTCCAATCAATATCACATTGACTGGACCCAATAACTACACCTATTTTTTAGTATTAACAACCTAAAAAATCAAATTATGAAAAACACAATTTCGAGAAAAACAGAAAAACAAACAAACCTAACAAGAAAAGAAAAATTTTCGGTGTAGTATAGTTATCTATTAATAATTCTACTTTCGTTTTCGTGAGTTAATGTAAAATCACTAATATCGGATTCTTCTGCAAGGTTTCTAGCTTTATCCAAAGCTTCACCTTCGTCTTTAGCTTCTACATCAAATATAATTGATGCGTTATAATTAATTTCAACCGTGAAATGTCCCATATATATTATTAGTTAATGTGTAATGAATTATAACTTGCAAGCAAATGAACTTCTTGAAGAGGTTCGTGTTCATCAAGTTCAAGATACTCTCTCACATTTTTCTCCATTTCTTTTGAAAGGGCGATAAATGCTTTTCTTGGGTATATCATATAATACTCCTTATTTGTTTTTTCATCAAAACAATAAGCAAACCCATCAAAGATGTCAAATTCAAGAACACGTTTTCTATTATCACCAAATATATTATCTGCAAGCTTAATTTTCTTTGTGCAGATATACTTGGTTTTATTCATTTTTTCCAAATCTTGAATACTAATTCTTTCCATATTATAATACTTAAATTATTGATTAATTACAATACAAAGATATACATTTTATTTTTAATAACCAAATATTTTAATATAAAAAGTGTGGTAAGAATTAATTTACCACACTTAATATATTAGAATGATTCAATTTCATCAAATAAGTTATTATTGAAGACTTTATATATCTTATCAATATGAAAACACATTCCATGTTTTTTAAATCCAAAATTATCTTGTTTAATTGAATCAAAATTAACGACAATATTAAACACATGATTATCTATTTCATAATCAACATTCGTTATTGTGCCACATATAATTTTCTCAATAATACTATTAGGATTATGGCATACAATACTTTTATTCAAATATTGTTCATTAATTGTGTTAACACATTGTTCAATTATTTCTTTTGATTTTTTATTTTGTTCTTTAACAAATTTCTTATATTCTTTGAGTGTAAAAGATTCAACAATTGGTAAATCTATTTTAAGAATATTTGTTTCGCTTCTCCATAATAAGTATGGCATTTGGAAGATAGGAGTACAATCATTAACATCAACATCAATTTTAGCTAATATATAACTAACCAAATCTTTTGTCTTGTTTTTAATTGAATCATATTCTTCTTGTGTAATTTCAGCACCTTCCATTATAATCACTTTAGCAAAATTGCCAAAGGTTCTTGTACAACAATAATATTCATGTCTTTCTTTTTCGAAATGAACAATATCAACAATTACACCATCATAAGTTGTTTTTACAATCTTATAGTAAGAAGTATATCTATTAAAACACTTTCCTATATAAGGTTCAAAAAACTTTTCCCAATCACAAGCAACCTTATCTTCTTTTTTAAGGTTTGCAAAATATTCACCGATAGTCATTCCATCAGTGAACATTTTTTTATCAATTTTTAGTGTCATTAGATTTCAATTTAATTTGGTTGTACAAAGATAGCAATAATAACTAATATATGCAAATTATATTGTTATATTTTATCCATATATTTCACACAATCATTAAATAAATCGGAATAGATTTTGTCTTTTTTCTCTTCTGCGATTTTAACCATTTCTCTAATCTTATTATATCGGATAAGATTGATTTTTGTTGCTCCAGCAAATATATCTTCTCTAAGGAATAAAGAATCATCATCAATAGATATATAATTCTCACGAATAGTAATTACCTCATAACACAATTTATTATCAATAATTTCGGTAATACGATATAAGAAATTACCATGCCGATAACATTCATTTACTTTATAGTTATTAGCAAACTTTTTTTGTTGTCTTTTATTTAATTCAATGATAATTTCTTTTTGAAAGATTTTCAAAGCTTCTTCTGAATATTGTGCAAAATCCATAATGTTTTTTATTATTGGTTAATTAATTATGATACAAAGATAGTAATAAAATTTGATATATGCAAATTTATACCATTAAATATGTATCATATTTTTGATAATCTTCTATGTTTTCTTTAATAATCTTTTGACATTCCAAAGAATATCTTTCTTTTATTTGATTAATTTCAATTTCCAGTTCATTGATTTTTTCTTCAATCATATCAAAAATTTCAATATCAATTTTTTTCATTTTATCAAAATGGTGATTTTCAATTCTTGTAAAATCATTTCCCATTTCAACATGATTTTCAAAAATATGAATATAATCATATATGATTTCATATCCATCAATGATATTTGTTATTTTATACAATATATTATTACATAAAAAACAATCACTAATTTCATGATTAAATTTCTTTTTATTTCTTTTTTCAATTTCATTTAAAATATCATTTTTTGAAATTGAAAGCAAAGACTGCAAATCTTCAATAGATAAATTGTTTAGTTCCATAATTTACTTTGTCATTGATTCAATAAACTCTTGTTTAATATTTTCAGCAAGTCCTTCACCGAATGTTCCTTTAAAACTATTTTTAACCCATTCAGCAGCTTTTTCAATACTTACTAATCCTTCTTTAGGATTTTCATCTGACCACTCTACGCCAATTAAAAATCCCCAACCTAAGTCATCGTCCAATTCATTTTCAGGACACGTACTTGAACAAAATCCGCGTTTATGTGCTTCCGCTATTGCACGTTCTTTTCTTTTGGCATCTATATTTCCCATATTTTTTATCTATTAGACCAAAATCCTGTATTAGTCTTAATCTTAACTACCAATTGGCACTCTCTCTGATTATAACTTACATCAAATCCATTTTGGATAAGCAACTCTTGTAAACCATTTTGATAATCAATTAAAGCGAAAGATTTATTCGTCAATTGAGCTTGAATTGATGGCAATACTTTATTAAAAGCAATTTGTGCTTGAATTTGTTCTGCTAAAGTCATAAATTCATTTCTTTAATAAATGTTTTTACCAGTTGCATCAATTGCTAATCCCATTGGAATTAAATATCTATAATCAAACTTATTTTTATTAAGATAATCTATACTTTCGTATGTATCAAAATATATAATATCACCGCATTCATCTGTACCAACAGAGCATAAATTATGATATTCTTTTCTCTGTTCCTCAGTCATACTTGAAAGAGGGAAGAGATAGGGTTTAATCTCATAAACACCAATAGTGTAATTATCAGCAATATTCAATTTAACTTCTTCATACATTGGAGAAATGTAATCAATATCGAATATATTATCTTCGTATTGTACTTTTACACCATACGGCAATCTTGAAGAAATGTCTTGTATTAATAAATCTATATCTTTTTGTTTCATATTAGTATATATTTAGTCCTGTTGCGTCATTTGCTAATCCCATAGGTATAAGACCTCTATAGTCGAAATGGTTTTTATTGAACCAATCTATAAGGTGCATACAATCATAATGATAAACAAATTCAATATCATTAAAAATTTCATCAGATATATAATCAAAGTATAATCCCTTCAATTCTTTTCTCTGTTCCTCAGTCATACTTGAAAGAGGGAAAAGATATGGTTTTATTTCATCTTTTCTAAAACCATTACAATATGCTTGAACTTTACCAAGCATACAATAATCTAAAATTTTTATTTCGCTTGGTAACTTTTTTCCAGTTACTGAATACTCGGTTAATTGTATTTTTGTATTATAAGGCAACCTTGCACAAAGGTCTTTTAGCAATATTTCTTTTTCTTCTTGTTTCATAATAATTTTAATTTGGTAGTGCAAAGATAGTAATAATAATTGATATATAAAAATATTTAACCAATTATTATAATTAATTAACTAATATGTTAAAAATGTTAATTTCTTTGGTAGATTAAAAATTATTGACTACTTTTGTGGTGTGAAATTATATAAATAAAAAATTGGTGTCATTCTTACAAACAACACCAATTACATTTATCAATAACCAGTAACATTATTCAAGTTCAACCCAACTTAAATCGTCACAACTATCAAACCAATTTTTCAAGTTTCTTTTGTTATCATATTTGTTAGCAACATCAAGAAAACATTCGGTAATAAAACCATCTTCTTCTGCTAATTTAAATAGATAATTAACATATCCGTTGAAAAATTCATAAAGACAAGTTCTTTTATAGCAAAAACTATTTGAATAATTAGAAATGAATATACTATTTAAAACTATTTCATTTCTTAATCTCCAAAGTTCATTAGCTGTAAGTTTTTCAAATTTCTTCATAATAGTTATTTATTAGTTTTGATAGTGCAAAGATAATACTTTTTTTTGAAATGGCAAAATAATTTAATAAAAAAACAGCTTACCCCAATTAGAGATAAGCTGCCACCAACCAACAATAAAAACTATTATAAAAACTCAGAGAGAGTACATTATTAAAAACAAGATAATATCATAAACCAAAATGATATTGGAAATATAATATAAATAAATGTTCTAATTAAAAACTTTTTCATATTATATATTTTTGTTGTAGCCCCAACGGGATTCGAACCCGTGACTCCACCGTGAAAGGGTGATGACTTAACCACTTGTCGATAGGGCCAAGTTGTCAACATTACTTGGTTGACGCAAGCCTTTCTAATTATTTTCTCAATTGAATCATAAAATCTAAAACTGACCGAAATTACGATTCAAAAGATGTGCCTTAGATTGGATTGGGCAAATTTACTAACCTTAAAACTTAAACACTATGAAAAACACATATCATTGGCAATAGTTCTGCCTATGTTGGAGTTGTTAGATTTGAACTAACGAAGTCACCTAAGTGACAGATTGTTTACGGCAATCCCCATTTGTCCACACCTACCTTATGGTAGTTTCTCCTCTGGAAAACTCCAAAAATTGTTGATAGTCATTTTTAATCGGTAACATTAAAAAATGTTCAGTCTAATTAATCTTTACAAAGAATTGCTGTGTGTTACCTTTTTCACTTTTAGGACTATCTTTGTTGGAACGAGTGAATTTGAATCACTGAAGTCACCTAAGTGACAGATTGTTTACGGCAATCCCCATTTGTCCACACCTATCACGAATGATAGTTTCTCCTCTGGAACGTTCCATAATATCTTTTAAATATTTAATTTTGCTTTTCTTATTGCAATATATTGAATACAATCTCTTACATTTGCTTTTAAAGTTTTTGAAAAATCATACCCGCCTTTTTCAACAAACTTTGTGATTGAATCTTCAAAATTAACGTCATTAACTATATTGCCAATTGTCATTTGTATTGTTGATAGCAATGACTTTTTTGCTTCTTTATTATCATTAATAAATATTGCCATTTTATTTATTGTTTCAATTTCACATTGCAAAGATATAACTTTTTTTTGATATAACCAAATTTTTTATTAATTTTTTTTATTTTTTTTTGTTTATATCATTGTGATAATGTTATCTCATTTTCACGATGCAAAGATATATATAATTTTTGATATAACCAAATTTTTAAGTAAAAAAATTACAGATTATTACATTTTTTATAATATTCTCTTATTTCTTCATTTAATTCCTCTGTACTTGGGTCATAATTAACATTATATTTTTCCAATAATTGAGGAATTGCTTTCATTTTTTCTTCGGTCATTTCATTAAATGTATTACCACAATGGTCAAAAAAGAAATTATGTAATAATTTACCTCTAAATCTATTAATATAATCTTTATCAATTGAAGTATTAAATTTTGAAATCCATTCTTCTAATGTTTTAGTAAAGAAATGCTTTAATTCAATAATATTAGGGTCTAACATAAAACCATTAATATAGAATGAACAAATATGTGCTGAATTCATATTTATCTTATAAGAATCTTTATGATTATTATTAATAATAATTTTAGCACATCCATAGTCATTTTCTCTACCATTACCTAAAAAGAACCCATTTGTAAATCTTTCTTGACAAGGTTTATCTTCATAATAAATATTTTCGGTATTATAGAAACACATTTTTATTTGAATTGATGAATGTGTTTTTGGGAAATGTTCATCAAGAAATTCATTAATATTATTTGTTCCGTTTTTTATATTAATGAATTCATCTGTATCAATTACAATGGTATAATCAACATTTGGGTACAATAATTTCACGCAATGTAACATAGTGTTTAACATTCCAATTTGTGGAGCAACATCTCTGTTTTGTATGCTTGAATCATAATCATCTCTTGTAAAGAAACCAACTTTTGATGAATCTAATCTATGATGTATTGGGTTTTCATTAACAGAAAAATCAAAATATCTTACATAATCATATTTTGGCAATTTATTAAAATCTTCTTCCTTTCCATTATATCCAATTAAAAACAAGTCAACTCCAATATTATGATGATGTTCAATCCATTCTTGAATATAAAGAAAATCTCCTTGTGTAACTGTTAAAATACAACTTTTGCTCATGTATATATAAATTAGAAATGATAGGTACTTATGAAAGTACCTATCTTATTATTTTATATTTAAGAATTCATATGTTTCAGCACATAGTTCACAACAAAACACTTCACTATCTAGATATAAAGCAGCATTTGGATTTGTAATTATATGCCCACAATTAGAACATTTCAATTCTTTTTCTTCTTTTTTTACTCCGTTTCCTTCCATAGGCATTCAAGTTCATCTGAATTAAATTTCTTTGAGAATACTCTTTTATGGTTATCGATTGATGAACCATCATAAACGCCTACAATATCAAAAGTGTTAACTTTATGCTTTAGATTTTCATCATATCTATCCAATGTTGAAGTATATGACTTAAAAATAATTTGTACTGGTTTTCCATTAAATGATGCTACAATTCCGTGAAGACCATTTCTCAACTTTACTACATTATTGTTACCTAATTCCATATTATATTATTTTAAGTAAATTATTATTTTTTAAAAATATATAAATTATTTTTTGTGTTAACAAATATTTTATTACATCATAGCATAAAAATTGCTAATTCTTTTTTTGTACCCCCTTTTAGGATGTGGTTGTTGATATTGCCAAACCATTTCTTTTGCAAAAGCACACATTATATCTTTTGGCAAACCATAGTTATCCTCTTCTTTTTCAAAATCTATTGCACCACTATCAAGAAGTCTTTCAAGACATTTTTCAAAATGAGGTTTTAACTCTTTTAAAAGTTCTTTAGTTCTCTTTTTAACTTTTGCTTTTGTTGTTGCCATATTGATTTTAATTTTTATAATTTGCAATAATTTCATCAGTAACATAACTCAATTGACCCGCAAAAATATCATCGACATAAAGGTCGTGTGTTTCACCTCGATAGTTTTTATCTTCTGCAAGAATTGTAATAGTATCATTTTTATCAACTCTTACTGCCATAATTACTGCATCGTATGGGTCTTCTGAACCATAACAAGCAATAATTGGATTATCGTGTTCAAAATGAATTTCAAAACCATCGTCTACATTATCTCCGTGAAGTTTTAATGCTTGGATTAATTCTTTTTGTTCAATTTTTTTTACATTTTGAACCAACTCATACATTTTACTCATAACTATTTATTGTTTATTGGTTTAACGATACAAAGGTACGAATTTTTTTTTATATATGCAAGTTTTATTTAAATAAATTCTTTTTATTGTTTCACTTTTTGTTTTAGTTTTGTATTGCAAAGATAGTTATAATAATTAATATATGCAAGTAATTTAATTAATTTAACTCAATTGTTAAAAATGTTAATTTATTTGGTAGATTAAAAATTATTTACTACTTTTGTGGTGTGAAATAAGAATTATTTTTATTTAAGTATTCTTTTACTTCATCAAACACTTTTCTGTCTCTTTCATTGCATTTATGATACATGCTATCAATATAATCTAATATTTCATCATATTTTTTTTCATTATAAAAATTATGTGTAACAAATGAAATAAATTTTTCATCAATTAAATGACATTTACCATTTTCATCTAAATAGTTATAATTATAAAAATTGTTTTCAATTAATTTAGGGCAACAAATGCAATTATTTTTTAACCAATCAAAATACCAATCATCTTTACACCAAGCAGATAACATAGGGCATTCTAATAGTTTTTGTGTTTTAACAACAGAAGAAACATGTAAATCACATTTAGAAGAGTACATATCATAATCAGGATAATCAATAAACATATTATACATATATTCTATAAAAGTATTATCTTTATAGGTATCATCATCATCCAGAATTATATAATAAGGTGTTTGAATCATATGTCTTCCATGTTTAAGTATCCCACCTGGTCCAAGATTTTTATTTACCTTAACATAAGATACATTTTTTAAATTTGAAACATATCTAAATGTATCATCTTTTGAATCATCATCTAATATCAATATATTAGGGGTATATGTTTGAGTATATAAACTTTGAATACATTTATTTAAATCATTTAATCTATTATGTGTTCTAATAACAATGGTAATAGGTTTGATTATATCAAATTGTTTCAGTATAAATTCCCTATCTATTTTTTTTATTTGATAATTATTTTCTTTAAAGAATTTTAATGCATATAGAATTTTTTCAAAAGTAACATCATTAAAATCAAAATAAGCTTTAATAATATTACCTCCTTTTGTAGCAGGTGCAACATGAAAATTTTGATATTTAACTTTATGATTTAGATAATCTTCTAAACATTTTGTTCTATAATGTTTTACATGTGCTTCTTCTCTTAAAAAGTGTTTTGTTTTAAAAATTGACATTGAATCTTCATTTGGCCAATGTGGTCCATACATTGTTATTCCTTTATTTAATTTAAAAATTGATTTACCCCAAGAACATTCGTTTTTGCCCCAATTAAACGGCATTTTATCACATATTTGAGTATATAATTCTTGTACTGGTTTATCAATTTTATGTATTAATCCATTATCAGTATATATCACCCAAGGAATTTCAGTACAAGTATATCCTTCTTCAATAAAATATTTTTGTATAAATTCTTGTAAGTTTAAACCATTAAAATCAAAAAACTCATCAATATCACAAACCCCACAATAATCATATTGAGTATCTATTTTTGATAATGTTTCATTATAAATAACCTTTTGTATACTATCATGACCATAATAATCATTTTTAGAAAAATCAATTCCTCTATAATTAAGTATTGTGACTTTATCATTATTAATAATTAATGGTTTATCAATATCATTGTTATCACATATATAAATGTGGTCAAAACCTAAATTTAAATTATAATCAATCCATTCTTGAATAAAACTATCTTCGTCTCTTGCAACTGCTAATAATACACAATTCATATTTTTTTAATTTTATTTTTTTTTTTAATTTATATTAGAATTAAATCCACAACGATTTATTAAATTTTTATTTGGAATTACTAAGTGTCATCTTTCAAATATTATTTGTTTACCATATAATGAAAAATAAATTGCCACTAATGCTTCAATAAAAAATGCAATTCTTCTATATTTAACAAAATACCAATTCTCCTTAACATCAATTAAATAATCAATTTTATATTTTTCAATATTTTCTTTAATATTACTTAAATTAATGTCTTGTATGGGCATAAAAGTATATTCAAAATACCCTAATATAAATTCCATATATTTACAAAAATCATCCCATTTACAAATAAATGATTCAAATCTAATTGATTTATAATGCCAATCAAGATTATTAAATTTATCACTAAAATGTGGGTATTTAACATCAATATATTCTTTTAATGACTTAAATAAAAAATTATCTTTATCATTATACATTAAATAATCTTTTATGTTACTATACCATTGAAGACCATATATATTTTTATTAAAATCAATTTTATCAACATCGCCTACAAAATATTTTCCATATTGACAAAACCCAACAATATCGGATTTAATGTTATTTTTGTAAACATAATATTGACAAACAAATTCATTTATAAATGTTTGCATATCATTAATAGAATCACCTTCTAATTTTTCTTGGGTATAAAATGATTTATAATAATCTAGTACACCTTCTTTTAAATATTGTTTTAAATTTTCATCATGATAAACTTGCCATATTGTTATATCTTTATTCATATATATTAGTTTTATTATAAATATTTTACAATAAAAAAATTCCACCAATATATATTGGTGGAATTTTTATTTTATAAAAAGTTTATTTTTTCTTCTTCGCCCAAATCTTTTGAGTATGGTGAATATATTGTGCCACTTTCAACAGCTTCACTTTCAACGGCAAATAAACCATAATCTTGTTCATAAACCAATTCCAATTCAATTTCAAATTTAGGGAATTCTTTTTTTGCCAATTCAATAGTTGGAAATAACTCTTGATTTACAAGTTCAGTAATCTTGTTATTATAAGCAATTGGATTTTCAAAATCTGACAATGTAACCTTAATAGGTTCATAATTATCACTATTGTTAAGTTTAAATGCCATAACTATATATTGTTTTTAAATTAATAATGCAAAGATAATAAAAAGTTTTTAATTAAGCAAGAAAAACTTCCAATTTTCCTAAAATTATTGTTCCCATTGTATATGAAACCACATTTGATGATATGTTATATTCTTTTTTTAATACATTTCTAACATAATCAAGTGGATATACTTTATTCTTACGGCAATAATCACGTATTTCATCCTTTGTGAATCTTTTATACGTGCAATCAAATATAATTGCCGTAGTATTTTGTAAATCAATTAATTCATAATAAAGATTATTGATATTATATGCTTGCCCACACTTAATACCTCTCTTATATTTTGTTTCAAGATAGATGAAATCACCATTATAGGTAATATCAATCATTTTCTTGCTACAATTAACAATGCGAGGGTCATCTTTACTATATGCTAACTTAAATTTCTTTACTGCAAGTTCAGTAAGAATTAGTAGCATATATTTATTTTCCTTTTTATGAAATATATTTTCGTGCATAATTGTTTATTGGTTTTGATGATGCAAAGATAGTAATAATAATTGAATTATACAATAGATTAAATGTTATTTATAAAATTTTAATATAATTGTTAAAAATGTTAATTTATTTGGTAGATTGAAAAATAATAACTACTTTTGTGGTGTGAAATTATAAATAAAAAATAAGTGGTGGGAATTCCACCACTTATTTTCTTATACCCTTAATGTAGGTCTACCTCTCTTATTGAAACATCAATATGGTCATCAAGGTATGAACCATCGGGATACCAAGATATTGAGTTTTCACTCTCTTCTTCTACCCAATACTCAAAAGTGGATTTGTTCTTATCCTTGATTTTTTCAACAAGTTCGTTGTAGAACTCTCTTGCTTTCTCTTCGCTTTCAAAAGCAGCAACCTCATCCGATACCTTTGACATTGTATCTACAATTTCACACTCTACCAAGAAAATCTTTCTCATAACGTTTAGTTTTAGTTGTTAGTATTAATTTGACACTGCAAAGTTACGAATAATTTTTGATATATGCAAATTATTCTTCAACGAATTTCAAAATATGTACCTTTGGTTCATTTGTAGACTGAATTTTAATTTCAACTTTTAATGTATCGTTGAAATCAACAATTCTCATACCATTTAGGTGTCTTTTCACACATTCTTCTTCCGACCCATACCCATAAGTGTTATTATTAGGGTTGGAATGGTCTGTGCAAATATTCAAACTTGTTTCAGTTATAAGCAAATATTTGATAAATGTATCATCTTTTATTGCTTTATGCAAACTATCACTCCATTTATATGTATAACAAAACTTCAATGTATCGTGGTATTCTTTCTTATTAGAATAATTGATATATCTATCAAACATTCTAACAACACTAATAAATTGCAAGTTAAGACTACCACAAATATTTGAAACATAGTCCATATAGTGTTTTACACTTGTAAACACCTTTGTTGTTTCCTCAATAAACTTAATAACCCAATTAGTTTTACCATTAGGAAATTGAACAAGATAACACGGATAAAACCACCCATTATGTTTAGTGATAGTGATAGCAAGAATACGAAAAGCAATCAATTCATTGTTTTGAATCTTATAATAGGTTTGGTTAAAATTGATATTAGCAATTTTAATATTGCTACAACCATACGCATTAAAGGTAGGGCAACCCAAATCATTAAAAGATGTTTCGTCAGTAGTCAAGTTAAATTTCATTTCGTTGTAGTTCATAATGTTGTTGGTTTTAGTTATTAATAATAGGTTTTAATTTCAATGCAAATGTAATACTTTTTTTTGAAACTACCAAATAATTAATGTTTTTTAATCAATAAAATCATTAAATGAAAATACTTCAACACCATTTTCATAATATGGTTTTTTTGAGCAAACATAACCCATCCAAGAACCATATTGATACACTTTAAACATATGGTATCCACTTTGAATAAGTGCTTGAAATGCTACTTTCATCTCTCTACCATTGAAACGCACATTATCTGTATCTCTTGTTGTACCAAATCCATGATATTTGTTGCTATTACTATGCTTAAAAATACATAGTGTTTGATGACGATAGCGACCATCATTACACGGATGAAAAATACTCCACGCACAATTGCTTAAAAAAGCATCACAAATACCTTGTACTACTTCTTGTCTAACCATAGTAGGTTGAACGTAATCATTTGTCGGGATGTTTAATTGAATAATCATAATGTTGTTAGTTTTAAGTGGTTATTACTGATTTGTTATGTAAAGGTAATAATAATTTTTGATATATGCAAATATTTTTTATATAAATGTGTTACCTAATATACCATCATTAAGATAATCATAGATATATTCAATACCACATTTATCTTTTATAATTGTAAATTCATCAATTTGGTTTGTTCTGCGTTGATTATCATATACTTTACACAGATATTTATTATAACCAATTTTATAAAAGACAAGATATAATAGATTCATATCTTTCAATCCATCAACAGTACCACTTATTTCTAATTTAGTTTTAAGTTTCATAATTAAATGTTGAAAACAGGTAAAACTTTAATATCATCCTCATCATATTGATAATCTACTTCGGCATATTCAATTTTTTTATCAAATAAACCATTTTCAATACACATATCAATAATTTCTTCATCAGTTAAATTCTCATAACTTGTTGTTACAATGAATGAATAATCTTCATAAAGAGGAGATTTAACATTTATAAGATGATAATTTAAACCATTAATTTTCATATACAATAATTCTTTATTGTTGTTTTATCTTTATGCAAAGGTAAGAATAATTTTTGATATATGAAAATATCTAACTAATTATTATAATTAATTAACTAATATGTTAAAAAAGTTAATTTATTTTGTCAATTCAAAAATAATGACTACTTTTGTGGTGTGAAGTTATATATAAAAAAACCTATCACTTAATTGTGATAGGTTTTACATTTTGACGCTATTTTATATTAGCGTTATTGTGCCCTTGCTCGTGATAAATCTTTACAGCTGATATTACATCTATCACGGTGAGAGAAAACAAGGTCCCGCATCTTAATCTCACGTTTTTTTTTTAGTAGCTCGAACCAGAATCGAACTGGCACGGACATTTCTGTCCAACAGATTTTAAGTCTGTCGTGTCTACCTATTCCACCATCGAGCCATCCATAGGTTTTGTTTGGTCTTCCACCTAAACTCAAATTGTGTATTTAAGTTGGTCTCACTTAAACCTTTCAATTTTGATAGCAATATTTCCTATTTCTTATCACTAAATAAATACAACTATCATCAAATTTTAGTGATTGAGTTATTTCTCATTTACGTTGCAAAGATATACATTTTTTTTGAAACCACCAAATATTTTGTAATCTTTTTTTCAATTATTTTTTCAAATTAACAATATCATATCTCACAATAACTTCCTCATCAAAAGAATCATCATTCCATTCATAAGAATTGAAAAATTCATCTTCATTTTGAAAATCATATTTTTCAGTAAGTTTATATTCAACTACTTTAATTGTAGCTGTGTTATCTTCTGATTTGTTGAAAATTTCAATATAATCAAAGATTTCTTTTGCTATATCGGACGCACTATTAATAAGTGAATCATAACCCATTGATTCAGCATCATAAGATACTACCCAAAAGTGTTTTAACATATTACTTATTGTTTATTGGTTTAACGATGCAAAGGTAAGAATAATTTTTGACATATGCAAATATTTATAGATAAAATATAATTAAAATTATGAAAAAAATTAAACACCCTTGCTTTGGATATAAAGAAGTTGTTGAATTTGAATCTCATAAATCAAAACTTCAAGAAAAAATTGAACAATTAGAAGAAAGAATTTCAATTTTAGAAACAAAAGATATTCTCAATAAACTTGAAAATTTAAAAAGTGGTGAAACATTAGATTTAAATTTAACTAATAATCTTATTAATAATGATGTTAAACCATTAACAATTAAAAAAGATACAAAAGTAAACTTAAACTTAAATAATAAAAAAATAATTGTTACAGAAAAAGATATTGATGGTTTTATCGTTGAAGAAAATGCTGAGTTAACAATTAACGGAAATGGTTTACTTGAAACTGCTGATAATGGTCTTGGTTTTACTTTTATTGTTCAAGGTAAACTTATTATCAATAGTGGTAATTTTAAATCAAAAAAAGATAGCGAAGGAAAAGCAAATGCTTGCGTTTATGTGAAAAATAGCGGTGTTGCTGAAATTTATGGTGGAAGATTTGAAACATCTGATGGAGATTTTGTTTTAAATAAAAAAGATTCAGACAGAGCAACATCAAGCATTTTAGTAATGGGAGGTGAATTTGTTGAATTTGACCCAAGTAATAATAAATCTGAAGGAAACAATACAAATTTTGTTGCTGACGGATATAAAGTAGAAAAATTTATTGAAAATGATAAAAATATTTATCGAGTTGTAAAAGCTTAAAGTTTCACACCACAAAAGTAATATAAATTTTTGAATTCACCAAATAAATTAACATTTTTAACAAAAAAATCCTAACTCTTAAAAAGTTAGGATTTTTTATTTAATCAAAAATAAAATAATTCAATTAAAAAATTACTAATAATAATATTGCAATAAACATACCATAAATATCAAATTCTAAATCCTCAATTGAAAAACCGCTTGGATTTGGTTTATACATATCATACACTTCCTTTGCTACAGATATAACAGATGTTGTTATTAATGCAACATTAATATTGAATATAATACCTAATATTAATGTTATTACAAATGTACATACTAAATGAGCGAATTTATCAGTTTCAACTCCTAATTTGTTAGCTGTATTACTTAATACATTAACAATCTTACTTTCTATTTTACTAAAAAATTTAAACATACTATATTATTTTATTATAAATATAGTATGTTTACTTTTTTTTATAAAGTACTTTTATAAGTACTTTAAAAATATTTCTTTAATTTGTTTCACTTCATCAGTAGAATAATAAGGCGCATGACTTTGTGAACCAGAAAAGAAATTGTCACCTCTATTGATTTTGCCATTAACTAATTTTACATTATTTTTGATAATGCCAGATACAAACTTATCTTCTACCAACTTCCAATCCTTTGAAGTTAAAACATCATAAGGAATAGCAAGTGAATTGTCATATTTAAAACCGCAAATAGTTCTTGGTTCTAATTCAACATAGAAACATTCACTATCAGCATAATGTTTAACTTTTGATTTTTTAATCTTATCATTGGCAAAATCAACACTACCATTAATAATATCAACTAAATCTTGGCAAGTTAAATTCATTTTTACATCCAAAGGTAAATCAGTAATTCTTGATTTAGGATTAATATTTACTGATTCATTGAATCTTGAAACTTCTTTGAAGAAAATTGAATGTTCAAATAAATTATGATATTTCTTATCCAAGATACACTCTACAATTTCTTGATTACACAAGGTAATGTAGGTATATTCTGTTACAAATGTATCATAATAATATGTGTGAGTTTGACCTTTCCTTGTAACAACTTCTTTATCAGTCTTTTCCTCAACAAGAACAGAAAAATCATTTTTATATCCGTGAGTTCTTTTTACAAAGGTAAACATATTTTTATGTGGTATTTTTAATTCTACCACAATCTTTTCAAGTTCTTCAATTGAAATATTGAACTTATTACTCAAACGAATGAAATAAGGGCACTTCTTCATCATTGAAAGAAGTGGGATAAATTCATTAATATCATTAAGAATATAATATCCTCTCTTACTAATTTTTTGTAACTTATCCATAATGTTTATTATTTAGTTGGTTTATTTCTCAATTGCTTTGCAAAGGTACAAAAAATAAATGACACCACAAAATATTTTAATGAAAAAAATAGATAAAAAGTGAAAAAATAATTGTGAAAATATTTGGATATGTCCAGAAAAATGACTACTTTTGTGGTGTGAAATTATAAACACAAAAAAACCTACCAAATTGGTAGGTTTTATTTCATATAAATTATATCAATCTTTCAATCTCATCCTCTTGGATTTCATAACTCTCGGAGGATACATCAACTTCATCATCAAGGTCTTGATTTTCAATCAGTTCATTCACTATATTAATAGCTTCAATTTCGTTTTCAGCATTCACTTCAACAAAACCATAAACTGTTTTCACTACGGGAACTTGAAAGGTTTTCATACTATTCTTGTTTTAGAGGTTAATGTTATTTGTTTTATCAATTATTTTCACAAAATGCTAAAACAATTTGCATCATTGTTTCCCAAGAAATATCATCTAATGATAAATAAACACCGCCTTCACAATTAAAAGAAAGTTGTTCATCTTGCATTGAAACATTTTCAAGGTTATAACTACAACCATCATCACCATAGATAAACAAAGGTGTCTTAAAAGTAAAATTAGACAAACCCATTTCGTTTAAAATCTTTCGTGCATCTTTTGTTAAAGATACTTCTGCTGATTTAAACTCATTCCATTGCTTAATAAAATTCTTTCTCATAATAGTTTTTGTTTTATTTTGGTAGTGCAAAGGTAGCAATAATTTTTGATATATGCAAATATTTTTAATCAATTATTTCATTAAAAACATCTTCAACATCATAATATTCATCAATATTATTATCACAACAAAATTCAACAATTAAACCATCAATTTTGTTGAATAAAGCATAATTTTGATTATATAGTGGTGTTTTATTTTCACACATTTTTTTATATGTGAAATTAACTTCTTCCATATCTACATTTTCTTTTACGAATTGAATCATTTCATTTTCCATTTTATTCTAACATTTGTAATATGGTTTGTAATTTAAGTGATGTTTCTTTATCTTTTGATTCTTTTAACTCCATATATATTTTAACATATACTGGACTATTTGCAATTTTCATTACATCAGAAATAGTTTTCGAAGTAATCATTTTATTTGTAATTGGACAAACTTGCCCAATATCTAAAATTTGATAATACCCCCTACTATATTCGTCACGATGGTCAGTACTTAATGCAATACATCTATGGGTTGTTTGTGAAGCATTATTGAAATTTTCATGATTTTGAACATGGTAAAATTTACAATTTTTACAATGGCATTGTAATTCATTATAATACTTACCCCATATCTCATTTTTAATTTCTTTTTTTTCTTTATCTGTCATAATTGTATTAGTTTTAGTAATGCAAATGTAATACTTTTTTTTGAAACTACCAAATATTTTAAACAAAAAAACTCATAATATGAGTAAAAAAAGTCATTAAAAAATTTGGATATATCCTGAAAATTTACTACTTTTGTGGTGTGAAAATAATAAAACATCCCAACTACTTTTTATATAGTTGGGATGTTTTATTTTAATGATTATCTGCAATATCTTGCAATCTTTTGATAATTCTCTTCAAATCTTGAGTTGCGGAGTAAGTCCTTGAAATCAAGACTTTCAAACCAAGTCTTTTACCATTACCGCTAATACATTCGTGTTTTTCGTGGACACTAATAATACCGCTTTTGCTCACTGCATTACTCAATTCATTGATACAATCGGTAACATCTTCCAATAGGTAAGAAAATCTACGAACAAAGTCAAAAACATCTTTGCTATTTTTCTTTGAAAGATTATTAATATCGACAATCATTCTGTCAATTTCTCTAACCTTAATTCTAAAATGAACAAATGGTGTTCTAATCTCTTTTAGATTCAAGATTCTCTTTGCAATAGTTCCCCATTGACGATAACTATTATCATAGTATGCTGACAATGAACGAATTAGTTTAACTTGATTCATCATTTGATGAATATCACTTGGGAGTATTGTAATCTCCGTGTAGGTCTTTTCAACCTTCTTCTTTTTAGGTTGAGGGTTCTTTTCCTTAACACGTTTACGAAACTCTTTCATTGTCATCTTCTCACCATTCACGATAATAAAATCTTCCATATTAGTTTTTATTTATTTGGTTAATTAATGTATTGCAAAGGTACATAAAAAAATTGACAATACCAAATTTTTAAGCAAAAAAAATAAGACTATAATTTAATTATAGTCTTATTAATGTTATGTTATTATTGGGCAATACTCTTCATAAGAGTCGGAACCTCACCATAAGTAGGTAGTTTTCCATCCCACTTTTCAATGAAATCTTCTTGTACAATCAAAGGACTAAGTGAAGCACTAATAGTTCGGTTATAATATGCTTCTGCATCTGCTTTAATTCTCATTGCTTTAGCTTCTCCCTCTGCCATTGCAATAGTCTTTTTAGCTTCAGCTTCAATCTTCTTTACTTCATTTTCAGCAGTTATTGCATCTTGTACTGCTTTATTCTTTGCAATAATGCTTTCATTAAGTTCATCTGGATAATTCAAGCCCGAGGTCATATGTTCAAGATAGAAACCCTCTTTATTAAGAATATTAAATACTCTCGTTTCAATGGCACTCTCAAATACTTCTCGTTGAGATATTAGTTCATCAGTTGTAAATTTATTCAACTCAACACGAAATGCGTCCATTATAATGTTATACAAAGTTGTATTTATTACATCCTCAATATTTTTCTTTCGATATTTCTTAAATACTTGCGGAGAATGTCCTTCCATAATTCTTAATGAAATAGTTGGGTCAATATCAAACTTCAATCCACCATTTGCATTAATACTAAATTTAGGGAAATCTACGGTTTGAACATAAATAGGATATTGATAAACTCTTTGAATGAAAGGGTTATACCAAACCATACCTGTTACAATTGGAATTGTATCAATTCCCTTTTTGTTACCATACATATTGACTTTCATACCCTCACAAGCTGCATCAATTCGCTTACAACAAGATGACAAACCAATAGTAATACAAACCAACAACAAGAATACGCTAAAAAACTTTCTCATAAATAATTGTTTTAATAATTAATATTTCTTTTGTTAATAAAATACATTGCCACACCAATAAGAACACTTAGTATAAACACACCTACAATGTTTAACATTGTATTTGGTTTAGAAATCAAATCAAATGAAAGATTCAACGAAAACACGGAGCATACTATAACCAATAGTATTTTAATTACTTTTAATATATATTTTACCATAACCCTATATACTTTTTAAAGTACCTACTTCCTTTTTATTTTACACAAATCAATTTCAAACTCAAAATTAAATAATGTTACACAAATAAACTTATACTTGAAATCAACTTCAAAAGAGAATAACATTATTGATAAATTATCAACGTCCCAATTGTTTGTAATGTGAAAACTGATATTATGTTTCCCTAATGTAATATGTTTAGATACCATATATTACTTATTGTTTATTGGTTTAACAATGCAAAGGTAATAATAATTTTTGACTTTACCAAATTTTTAGTGAATTAAATATTTAAAAACTTCAACCCAAGCTTTAAAATTACTAAAACCCTTACTTTTGTACCATTGATACATAGGGTACATACTTGTTATCATACTAACAATTACAATTAATATTGATAGTATAAAGAAAATTATTTTAATCATAATCAATCAATACTATAAGTAAATTCTTCAAAGGCATTGATGTCATATTCATCAATTAGAGTATCTATTTCAGCAAACTCATAGTCTTCTTTTTCAGCAAACAAATCTTTTTCACTACAAAGAGTGATTATTTCATCATCAGTTAAATTATCATATTGAGAAGTTACCATAAATGAATAACCATTCTTACGAGTTACTACATTAACTAAAAAATAATTCAAACCATCCTTTTTCATATTAATCAAAGTTTTTATGTTTTAAATTTTACAAGTGCAAAGGTATAACTTTTTTTTTGAACTAACAAATATTTGAAGATATTTTTTTTATTTATTAACATAAGTGTTAAAAGTGTTAAAATATTTGGTAAATACCTGAAAATGTTGTACTTTTGTGGTGTGGGAAAAGTATATATAAATTGAAGATTTTTAATCAATCATTTTAAAGCGATTTAAGGCACTTTAACACTACTATGTGATAAAGTTATAATATAATCAGTAAAAGTTTCTTAAATCAACTGGAAATACCCTTATTTTGAATTTATATTGTTTAGTTAATATATTCTTAAATTAAAATAAAAAGAAAAAAGATTTTAGATGAAAAATTTTCTTTCTTTTATATTATAATAAATTTATTTATTATAATATTTTCTTTCTTTATATATTTTATAGTTAATATATATTATTTTATTATATATACTTTTACTTATTTTACTTAATATATAATAATACTTAACGCGCGTATATACACGCGCACGCACGTGAGAAAAAAGAAAGCACCACTCCAATTAAGGAATGATGCTTTCAACCTCTCACGCACGATTATTTCTTTGTAACTACAATGTAACCACCTTTGGAATACTCAGCAACATCGCCAAAAAGAATATTGGCAAACTCCTTTGCGGTTTTCATTCTTTGCAATTTAATTGGGTCAATAAGACGCAATCTTTCTTTCAACAAGTTAATACCACTACACTTGTTGAGGTCATAATAACGTGACAATGTATGAATGATTTTATCATTTGTACGATACTTTTCTCCAAGTATCTTTGCCACGATATTTGCCATCTTAATTACGTGTTCAGCTTTTTTGTAATCAAGTCGTGCATAACCTTTGTGAAATACGCAAGGTCTATGTGCGTTAGTACCAACTGCAAAATATACAAGCACTCCCATAGGGAAATTATGCTCATCGGCCAATTTTACCAAACCCTTGCATACATCATTGTGCATACGCATAGATTCTTTTTGCTTGTGGAAGTTATAGATACCCTTGTTCTTTAAAGCTTCCTCTCTTACTAATTGATTTAATGTCTTTTCCATAAAAGTCTTTTTGTTAGTTAATACTTTGGTTTCTTAAATCTGTTGCAAAGGTAATACTTTTTTTTGATATATACAAATTTATTTCAACATTTTTGTTATATCATTCATCTTTTTTTTCATTAATGGTTTTTTTTAATGTGTTAAGTTCTTTTTGTAAGTCTATTACTGAATATAATAATATACTCAGTGCTATTGATATTGCAAAAGAGAACATAAACACGGAAAATAAATAGATACCTTGGTTATCAAATCTTGTTTCAATGCTTTCAATAACATTAAAGAATAATACATTTAATAATAATGCTGAAATAATTGAATGTGATAAAATTGAAAGAATTTTTTTCATAACTTTATTTATTTATTTTTCTATGCAAAATTAATAAAAATAATTGATATATGCAAATAAATTACTAAAATAATTTCAATTTTTAATAAAAAATAATTGGAAAAATATTTGGATATATCCAGAAAAAGTATTACTTTTGTGGTGTGAAAATAATATATATAAAAAAATAGCATAATCAAAAGACTATGCTATTTTTTATTTAGTTATTTATTTCTCTAATATCAACAATTAAATCTTTATCTTTAATTTTACCAATTAAGAAATAATATGTTGGTTTTGATTCTCCAAATAATAATTGAATTGTCAAATGTTCATTATCTTTTTCAAGAATGTTTATATCACAATTGAAATGTTTTTTAAATTTTTCTTTCAAAACAAATTCACTTGGAACATAACAATTTTTAAATGCTTTTAGTAAAGCTGTTGTGGCAAATTCCATGATTTATTTTATTGTTAGTTCATATTTTTTTTTTAATGAGATTTAATGGTAGGAAGTGAGGGACTTGAACCCCCAACCTTGAAGATATAAGCTTCCTGCGCTAACCGATTGCGCCAACTTCCCAAAATTTTACGATGCAAAGATACAACTTTTTTTTGAATTATACAAATTTATTTCAAAATATTTAATTAATAATTTAATTTTTTTATTTTTGTATTTATTAGTGGACAGTACGGGAATCGAACCCGCCTTTTTACTGCTTCCACCGACCTCTACCAGACTGAGTTACAACCCCTTATTTAATTTTTAATTTTGTGGAGTTGACGGGATTCGAACCCGCGACAATCGGAGAGACTTACGTTTTCTCCCACAGAACTGCCCAAAAACATTCTTTCAAAGAACTTTCACATTGTATGAAACTTCTATTTTGCTTTATTAAAGTTTAATGAACCCATATTTTATAAATTATTCTCTTTGGCAATGCAAAGATATGTAAATTATTTTAATTTTGCAAGTTTTTTTTAGCAAATGTTACATCATTAACTATTCTATGTCCCCAATCATCTTCTTTTAATTGTGTGTCTACTGATAGTTCTGTAACAACAACTTGCCTACTGAACCTATAAGGTTTACCGCATTTATGACAAGCATAAATGTTTGAACCATAACTATCTGCATTTCGCTCTTGTTTATAAGTATCAAGAACTGCACCACATCTTGTACATACCATAATAATAATTTTTTATTAGTTAATACTAATCTTTATCTTCCAAACATTCTCTAAAATATACTATTTTTTGGTTTATATAGTCATTCCAAATCACTAACCTACTTGGAAGCAATATTGGACGAACCTTATTATCAAGTATATCAATCAAATCATCATAGTCCAAGAAAATCAAGAGTGCTTCAATAACACTATTCAACTTGCTTTCGGACTTTATTATATTATCCTTATCACTATATGTCATTATCTCACATATGAGATTAGCAGACTTAACTAACTTGCTCATAAAAATTAAAACCAATTTTTGTATGATATTAATGCGTCTTTCAAACCCTTCATCTTTGCGAAGATGTCAACTAAAGCAATCTGTTCAGATTTATTTAGTTTATCAAAGTGGTCGGTTTGTCCACATTGACCTTCCCATACAATATCATCACCAACATAATTTGTCATATTGGTCAACTCCTCAATATGTTGTTCTAATTTTTCTGTATTATATTTCATAATAGTTTATAGTTTTAATTTGGTAGTGCAAAGATAATAAAAATAATTGATATGCGCAAATATTTAATACTTTTTTTACTTTTTATAATATTAATTCTAATGATATTTTCACACCACAAAAGTAGTACATTTTTTTTAATTCTCCAATTTTTTTTTGATAAAAAAACTTAACTATATATAAAAAAAGAAAGTGCTATCTATCACAGACCGCACTTTCACATACCAACCAACAAAAAACAAACAAACGACTTTATCTTATATTTTCAGCAAGCTTAAATTTTACAAAATAATTTGGAAATCTACAAGGATTATTTGGGTTTGTTTCCCATTTTACTTGTGTATAATATTGGGAAATAAATGACACAAAAGCTTGTGAGCGAGATACACCAGCAAAGCAATGTATATAAAAATCTTTACCTATATTATTATTGATAAATTCAATGGATTTTAATGCCATTTCCTTGGTAAAGAATTGTAATGTAGTTTCTTTTGTGTCACTTGATTTATATGTATATGTTTCTAAATTTTCATCTAAACCAAATGCTTGCGGACTACAATCATCAAATTCAATATTTAATACATTATCTCCGTGACAAATATGTTCTTCTTCATCATCCTTACATTGTGGACTTCCAATAATTGAAATTATGGCGACATTATTTGGGACTTGTTTATCCCAACCATTTGTTTCACATAAATCTTTAAATGAAAGCAAACTAAGACACCACAATTTCTTTTTTTCTTTCATATTATTCTTTTAGTTGTTTAAGGTAATTATTAAACGTAATTCTTAAATCATTGAACAATTCTAAATCCCATACTGATGTGAGATTATAAACCATATTATTAGTATAGGATAAGATGTGAGGTGATTTACTTTTCCTATCGAATAATTCAATGTAATTTGAAATTACTTCTTTTAGTTCTTCAATGTCTTTTGTTTCTAAAAGTTCATTAAGAATTTGCAATTCAAAATGCCCTTTATAAAAAGTATCACAATGAATTTTAATAATGGTATGATAACCAATTATTCCAACATCACCAATTTTTGGTAAAGAATTAACTAATCGTTCAATACTATTGTTAATTTGTGATTTAATTGATTCAAACTTTTCCATAAGTTTATTTATTATTGGTTATATGTACTTATAAAAGTACCTTACAAGTGCAAAGGTAAGAAATTAATTTAATATTACCAAATTATTTGAAGAATATTTTATAAAATTATATGTTCTTCAATTTTGGCAAAAGAATGGTTTTGCGCATAATAACCATCTTCAAAAGCACAAAATTCACAATTCGTGTTTGTTTCAATTTTCCAATCCTTTTGTGTAGACCTCAATAACTCCTCATCCGCAATCGCATTAAAATATGCTAAAGCTTCTTCTTTTTCAAAGAAAGGTTTTGATTCAAGAGTGAGTTCAGAACAATCCTCAACGATGTGTTGTACAACAACATAAATTGTAGTGCCATCTTTTGGTTTAATGTTAGTATCACTATCATCGGTCAAACATTGACCAATGACTGCATTATACACTTCTTTTGTAACTGAATGTGGGTAATTGATAAGATAAGTTACAACTTCTTCACCCCAACCAATAAGTTGATTTTTCAATTCAGTTGCTGTCAATTGTCTTGGGTTAGGGTAGTTTTCTCCAAAGAAGAAATATGAACTATAATTGTGTGTTGAAATGAAATTATTTACAAGGTGATAAATTTCATTAGCAGTCAATCCACCACCAACACAAGTCATCAAATCAACTTTATCGTCAATGTTAAAAATACAATCAACTGCACCACGCTCATCATCTTGATAAGTGTTGTATGCAATTACAAATGGAGTAATATCCTTAGCTTGGGCAAAACAATTCTCAATGTTTTTAGACCAAATAGATACCATTTTTGTGATTAAGCTCTTCATATTCGTTTTTGTTTTTAGTTAGTATTATTGTTTTCTAATTGTGATGCAAAGATAATACTTTTTTTTCAATTGGCCAAATAATATGATAAAAAAAATGAAAAATATTTGGAAAAAAAGTAGTTGAAAAATTTGGAAGTTTCAAAAAAATGCATTACTTTTGTGGTGTGAAAATATAAAAAAGAAAAAGTCTACCATTTTTTTGGTAGACTTTAATTTTAGGTGTTATTCAATTAGTTCTAATTTCAACTTTGGCATATATGATTTACCAAGATTAGTAACCTTATATCTTTTGCCATCAAAGATGACATATTGGTAATTTACCGATTCTTTTTCCGTGCAACCTTGTATCTCACAAAGTTTAGTAGTTCTATTATTTGTGATTCTTAGTGTGCCATAAGGCACTTTATGTTTACTATTAGCACAAGGAATTATCCATTCAAAAATTTCTACTTTCATACTTTTTCTATTGTTTTATTACCAAACTTTTTTGCCAATTTAATTAAGTGTTTTTTTGCTTTTTTCACCCCATCCCTATAATCATAAATGATTTTCAAGTCAATATCATTTGTACGATAATCATAAGTCGTAACTGATACAATTTTATCTTTAATGTTTTTTGAATAATTGTATTTGATAAATTCAATTCTCCAATAACATTGTGAGAATGAATTAAAACAAGATAGTGGTGGGGTTACTAATAACTCACACATACTGATTAACTACTATTGTTGAGGCAATTTCAATAATATCATTTGATGAAATTTTTTCAAGTGGTAGATATTCACCATCAACATTGACGATAACAATATCATTGTTATCCATTCGACAAATTGATTTTGCGATGAAATAAGGTTCAAATTCATCAACATCAACATCTTTCAACAAAACAACTTTTTGTGGAAATTCAATTTCCTTATCTTCTTTTTCATCAATAAGTTGCCCTAATGTGATAAGTGATGAACGAAGTGCATCCATTTGTGCAATTTCATAAATTGAAATTTTGTTTTGAAAATCTTTCATAATAATGTCTTTTTAATTAGGTTAGTACTTTATTTATTTTGGCAATGCAAAGGTAATAAATATATTTGAATTAACAAAATAAATTAAAATAAAAATTTAATTAAATTGAAAAAAAAGTTGCAAAAAAATTTGGATATGCCCAGAAAAAGTATTACTTTTGTGGTGTGAAAATATAAATCATTTTTTTTTTATTATAACAATATAAAGAAAGAAGACCCCAAATGTGGGGTCTTCTTATTTTCATTCTATTTATGTTTTTAATAATATGTTATAATAATCTATATCTTTTAATTAGGGTCGGTCTCTTGTCTTCATAATGCGAAGAGTATTAAAAGGTTTCCAATATAACATTAAAAAAATCGATATTATTTAAGTAAATTTTATGTGGTGGGAACTCGTATGCGATGTAAGACTTTCATACTATCTTCCTTGTATGGTCTCTCGTCCGCAATATCACCCAATTCTACTCGCACTCCATCCACACAAGCATAGACGAGTTTTTCGCCATTCTCGGCAACTCTTATATTGTCTATGAACTTTTTTATAAGTGCTTTCAAAATGTGAAAGATGTGAATTAAAAACTTCATTTTTTGTTTATTTTTGAGTGCTCATCCCTTAAAAACTTTCCTATATAATAGGGGTGTCACAATTAAACATTCGAATTAAAATATTATCTATATATATCCCATTTAGGGTCGTCCTCTAATGTGTACCATACCAATGCGTATCATACCAATTAAGATTAAACGTTAAAATTAAAATAATTCCGATAATTTTTTTATAATAAATTGACTTTTAGGTCATATCTCTAATTCGTGCCATCACAACGAAGATTAAAAGGTTTTCAATATAAAATTAAGTTATAATCTCTATCATTATGTTTAACGACTACTCAGTCTTATCTCTAATGTATCTCATAGTTGTTTGTATTAAGATTCTTGTTTCATTTTGACATTGCAAAGATAATACTTTTTTTTCAAACTACCAAAACTTTTTCATACTTTTTTTATTTTTTTTTTAGTTATCATCATCAGTTTCATCTTCAAAATCACAAGACCAAGGATAACGAACTTCTACTTCTTTAATATTAAATCCCAATTCGGTGCAAATCTCATCAATTTCATTTGAAGTGACATATTCAGTAATATGTTCAGCATTACCATTTTCTTCTTCTAAAGCACAATTGTAAACCTTTGCCAAAAGATTTTGCAATTTTTCGTTAATTTCTTGTTTCATATTTTTTTAGTATTCGTATTTAATTGTTCTTTCCAATTCAGTTTTAATTTTCTCTCCAAGCAATTTTGCGGTTGCTCTACAACTATCTACATAGTCTTTGGGGCAATCCCTTGTTGTGCGAAAACAAACTCCATCACGAATCCAATGAATTGTATATCTTTTTTCGGTAATGTATCTTTTCTTTGCCATAATTGATATTGTTTCATTTTGACATTGCAAAGATAATACTTTTTTTTCAAATTACCAAATCTTTTTCATACTTTTTTTTTATTCTTCATCATTTTCTTCTTCATCTTCATCGTCTTCATTTTCAAAGTCTTCGTCTGAAAGGAATCCTAATGAATACAACTCATCATCATAACAGATTTCCAATTCATTATCTTCCAAGTTGTCTTCTTCAAATTCTTCATCCTCATCGTCTTCGTCACTATTATACCATTCTTCATCAACAAGATAAGCGGCAGAACCATAAACTTTCAAACCTATATCGCCATTGATAAGTGAACAATTTTCACGAAAACCTTTGAGTTCAAATAACATTTGACTTTCGGGCCAAGTTATAACTACTTTACTCATACTTATTTATTGTTTATTGGTTTAACGATGCAAAGGTAAGAATAATTTTTGATATATGCAAATATTTTATCAATTAAATTTGCCAAGTTTCAAGTTTTTTATTGTAACAATCTTTACATAGAGTTTCGTTAAGAAAGACAAACTCTTCTTCTACAATTTGTTTACCACAATCTTCACAATATGTAATATCCAAATGCGTGAATGTACCACCACACTCTTCACAAGTAAAATCTGTATTTGCGGTTACATAGTTAAAATTATTAGTAACCATATCACTACCACAATGAATACAATGTACTTTTCCCATAATCGTTTATTTTATTAGTTGATTAACTTTTGTAATGCAAAGATATTACATTTATTTTATATATGCAAGTTTTTAAGAAAATATTTTTTTAATTTTTTTATATGGTTATACTTACTATTTTCACACCACAAAAGTAATACTTTTTTTTTAAATCACCAAATGTTTTAACACTTTTAACATAATAGTTTAATAACAAAATTTTAAAAAAATAATGCTCAAAAAATTTGGATATGTCCTGAAAATTTACTACTTTTGTGGTGTGAAATTAAAGATAAAAAAATAGGGTGCTATTCTCACGAACTGCACCCAATAACATTTATTATGATTACTTACAATTTGAATTTTATTTTATTATAACAGCATAGACTTCTTTACAAAAATGGTTTTTAGGTCTACCTATTGTTATTCTAAATTCATTTAATCTTGGCATATATGTAATGCCACCAGTGTGATTATATGTAGGGAGATAACATCTTTTAACTTCAAAACCTCTATCTTGGAGTTTTTTTACCCTATCTTCAACTCTCTTATTACAAGTAATCGCTTGAGTTATAATGATATATTGACGATAAGGGATATATGGCAAATTGTGTTTTTTGTTATCAACACGGAATGCCCATTGTTTTGTTGTTGTTATATCCATAATAGTTAGTTTTATTGTACAAAGATAATGATAATTTTTTAGTTTACCAAATTTTTATTTGATTATTTCAAATGAAATTACTAAATATCCATATTCATCCGACAAATAATCAGCAATATATTCTTCATCAATGTTGTTAGGAATAATTACTTCATTTGGCAAATCAATATCATAACCATCCGTTTCCCAAATAATGTTTGTTGCTCTCATATTTTTATTGTTTAATTTTGGTTATGCAAAGATAAGAAAAATTTTTAATACTACCAAATAAAATCATTTAATTAATTCTAATTTTATTTTAGGAAAATATAATCTACCAACATTAATAACTTTATATCTTTTTCTTTGAAAAGTAATATATTGATAACCTATAATATCTGTTTTTCTATCACCTTTTGTTTTACATATTTTAGTTACTTCACCATTGGTAACTCTTAAAGTACCATACGGCATAATATGAGTATTACTAAAGTGAGGAACTATCCAATCTATTACTTGTACTTGTATCATAGTATGTTATGTTATGTTTTGTATTGCAAAGGTACGAAAAAGAAACAAGACTACCAAACAATTAGGTTGGAAATTTCACATTAAGTTAAAACTTTTTGTGTGCATCTTTGCTCTTCTTTCACACCACAAAAGTAATGAAAAAAACTAAAACTTCCAAATTTTTTAATAACTATTTTACAAAAAAATTACCCCTACTTTTACAAGCAAGGGTAATAAACAACATAAACACCAAAACTTTAATCCTTTTCAACAAATATAGCGTGTTTCTCATCAAGCGCAAGATAGTAGTAACCATTTCCACAACCAACATATTCTTCGGAATACCAACCTAAATAATTCCCAACACTATCTTCTCTAAACTCAACACTACAATCATATCCGTTTCTCCAATAGAAACGAAAGTTATCTTTATCTTTCATTCGGTTGCCTATCCAATCTCTACGATAATTTCTTTCATATTTATCATAATTGATAGACTTAATACCTTTTAAGGCACTATATACTATATTATCAACGTGAAATGAAGATACCCCAATGGTTGCTTCAAGGAATTGCCTTTGCTCGCTAAATCCCAAGTTTATTGCCTTTTTGAGGTAGTCATCACCTTGTGCTAATATCTTAATATAATCTTCTTTAATGTTTACCCATAACCCACTTGCAGAAAGATACTTAACTACATTTTGTAAGAATCTTTTTACTATCTTAAACTCGTCTTTAATGATAGGTTCACAAGAACTAATACAATTTAATTGTGCGTTATCCATAGCATAACCATAAGTTCTTTTACCTTTTGGGAAATAGCATACAACATCTTGTGTGCTAATAAATAAACGCATCTTTGCTGATTTACCATTGATACTAATAACCTTAAACTCTTTAATGTTTTGGTTATTCTCAATGATTTGTTTTAATTCTGCGTGTGTCATAGTGTTTATTGTTCTTAATTGTATTGCAAAGGTACGAAAAATAATTGATAATACAAAATATTTAACCAATTATTTTATATGGTACTTTTATAAGTACTTTAACCGATTTATTCTTCTTTCACACCACAAAAGTAATATATTTTTTTGAAACTTCCAATTTTTTTAATCACTTTTTTCAAAAAAAAAATAAGGATGTTTTTCAACACCCTTATTCTTTATTCAAGTAGACCTTTACTTTGTGTAGGTTATCTCTCCTTGTTTTATCCGTGTAATGTAGTCCAACTGCAAGGTTAGCACTCTTGATACGTCTTCTCTACTCTTTGCTTTGAAAGCGTGAGATATATCGCGGTAGTCTACCTCAACACCATCAAGGTAATAAGTTGCCTTGCAAGATAGGTTTGGCATAGGTTTTACAACAAGGTATCTATTGCCATTTTTCTTTCCCTCTGCGATGTAAGGGAAATTTATCCATTTGTACCACGGTTCACGAGGTTCTTTACCCTCTGCTCGTTCTTCTTGCACTTGAGAAAGGTTTTCGTAATCACAAATACGAATATTACAAAATTCAGTGCGCTTGCTGATACGACCCATAAAAGGATTAGGCGCACCATTCAGTTTTTTATAAAGTTCTTTATCAACCTTTTCGGTAGGACACATTGTTACAACTGATACCAACTGACCTTTCTGCAACTTTAAAATAGTCTTTTCCATAATTCTGTGTTTTAGTTCGTTAATACTTGTTTGTTTTACTGATACAAAGGTACGAAATTATTATAATATATGCAAGTTTTTATCTACTTTTTTTTTGTTAAAAATTAAAGTTTTTTTTAACATTTACTCCATAAGCAACTTTCATATTTTCATACCACAAAAGTAATAAAAATAATTGAAACTATAAAATAAATTGAAAGAAAAAATCTACACAAAACTAAAAAAAAGTCATTAAAAAATTTGGATATATCCAGAAAAATGACTACTTTTGTGGTGTGAAAATAATATATATTGTTATTAAGGTGGCAATTGTGTCGCCTTTAATTATATGTAAAAAAAGATAGTGCTACTTTCACAAGTAACACTACCTACTACGACAGAAAACAGAAATGAATAAGATTTATAAGTACAGAGCAAAATCTTTTTCGCAAATAAATCTACCAACAACCTTTGTTCTACATTGTCTGAAATTAGAGAAAATTGGATTTGTGGTAGTGTATTTCACAACATTACGATATTTCTCATTTAAGAAATTATAGTATGTATCGTGGCAATTAGAAGCAGTTGAAAGAATAAAATATCTTCCATCATTTTGTTTAAATCTAATTACATAATATAAATGTGTTGAATTAGTTTTAACATCAATGGGCATTTTTTCTTTCGCAGTAATGTTCCAACCATCCTTATTTACCATTGCAGCATAATACTTGAAATAATATCCGTGTGAACTTGTATCACGGATTTTTTTCTCGTAAATATATTGGTGTATCATTTCGTGCAACAATGTACGAAAATAATCTTGTAATTCTCTTTTATAGTAATTAGAAACTACAATTAAATTAGTAGAATGTTTATAATAACCTAAAAGACGTTTACTCTTATTCTCAATTTTGATTTTAGGAGTAGATAATGAATTATTAAAGTATAACTTATTAAATTCTTTATGCTGCTGCTTTAATAAATCTAATGTGAGTTCCATAACTTTCTATTATTTGTTCTTTCGTATTGCAAAGGTAACACTTTTTTTTTGAATATGCAAGTAAATAATGAATTATTTTTAATATTATTTATTCCGTGTAATTACTCTTATTTCACACCACAAAAGTAATATAAAAAATTGAAACTACCAAATAAAATTAAAATAAAAATTACATAAAATTAAAAAAAAAGTTGATGAAAAATTTGCATATATCCAGAAAATTCACTACTTTTGTGGTGTGAAAATAATATATAAAATAAAAAGCACTACCTAATTTAAGTAGTGCTTTAATTCTTTTATATTAGTGGGATAATTTACATTTCATTATCGCACCAATCATCCTCATCCTCATCTTCTTCATCCCCCTCATCGTTTTTCCCATTACTAAAATAGTCAATTAGGTACGGAAGAAGATTTTCAGCAACCTCTTCTGGAGTATTGCCTTCAACTTCAATACCACTACCTCCAAAGTCGTCACTTACCCAAAGTGAAAGACCATCACTCTCTTTAATTACATTGATGTTAATGTTAAATTCCATACTAATTTAGTTTATTGTTGGTTATTGTTTTCATTCTTAATAATGGTACAAAGGTAATACTTTTTTTTGAAACTACAAAATAAATTGAAAGAAAAAATATAATAAAAGGCAGTATAACTTAATATACCGCCTATCTTATTATAGTTTTAATCTATAAACTTAATTGTAATTTGGAAAACTTGGTCATCTTCTCCTCGTTTAACAAATGCGTGATACATACCATCACCATATCCACTACAAGAATGGACACCTTTGTTATCTGTTATGAATGCTTGTTCTTTAGTTTTATAAAACTCATTCATAACATTCTTTGAATACCAATCATCATTGGCATTATCATCATCGTGGGTTTTATCAAAATAATCAAAGTCATAGACACCACAAGTACCACTATCAACACCAATTCGTGAAGAAAAGTGCTCCAAGTGTTTTATTTCCGTGAAAGGTTTACGAGATTCGTGACAAAGTGTAAGTTCTGTAACTCGTTCTCCCCATTCGTCACACTTACCAATTCTTACAAATGCATTGTATTTACCTTTGAGAACACCAAGTACAAGACTATTACACCAAGTTTTCATACCATAGCAAGGGTCGCTAATCATTGCAGTTCCACCTAAGTTTACAACTCCCAAGTTAATTCTTTTAGTTCTCATAATAGTATTGTTTATTGTTTGTGTATGCAAAGGTAATACTTTTTTTTGAAACTACAAAATAAATAAGCAATAAAATTAAAATTTTTTTATTATTAAATTTAGATTTATCTCTTCTTTCACACCACAAAAGTAGTAAAAAAAACGGAAACTTCCAAATATTTTAACCACTTTTTTCAAAAAAAAAAATAGTGCTACTTTCACAAGCAACACTACCTACTACGACAGAAAAAAACAGAAAAGTTACAGAGATTTTTGAGTATGTTCTTCAAAGTATGCTATCAATGCAAATGCAATGAGAGATGTTACCACAAAAATAGCAGCAAATTGATAACTATTGTCAATTGTTACGGCACATACTAAAAGAATGATAGCATATATAATATAAACAATTTTAGTGTACTTATTCATAATCTTTGTTTTTATTGGTTATTGTTTCATTTTCACATTGCAAAGGTAAGGAAAATAATTGAAACTACCAAATTATTTCAAAGAAATTTTTATTATTTTTTTATATTACCCACCAATTTAATACTGAAATATAAATATGTGAATAAGGGTCTGAGTAAATGGTATTTAATACTTTTCCTAATGCTTGGGCGACTTCACCATCAGATAACTCACAATTATTCTCAACAAGAATATCGTGAATACCAATTTTCTCACTCATTATTCTTGTTTCATTTCTTTCATTATAAGCATAAGTAACAAAAAATTGTGTATTCTTATCGTATTTCTTTTTATTCATAGCGTTTATTGTTTTAATTTGACAATGCAAAGGTAATACTTTTTTTTGAATCTTGAAAATAATTTAATAAAAAAAAAATTACTTTTTATTGAAAAAATAATTGATTAAAAATTTGGATATGTCTAGAAAATTCACTACTTTTGTGGTGTGAAAGAAGAATTATAAATTAAATGATACTTTTATAAACAAAAAAATGCTATCCTCACGGACAGCATTTTCCCAAACAAACACTAACACTAAATACAGACAGAAAGTTATAGAATAACAGAGTTATCTTTAACATATCCCATTGCAATGATATAAATACAACACAAGATAGGGATTATAATAGACAAAATTATTGTTATTATCTTATTATACTTGTTCATAATGCTGATTAGTTAAAAATTTTTAATTTCACCATCTTCATCAATAACTTCTGCATCAGTATATCCTACAAAATGCAGTTGTTCGGTTCCCATTTTTTCACAAATAGCATAACCCTTATTAAAAGCCTCTTGTTCATTTTCGGCCTCTACTTCTGCTATTCCAACATAAGAATAATAACAATTAACTTTAAACTTAGGCATATTATTTATTGTTTATTGGTTTAACGATGCAAAGGTAATAATAATTTTCGATATATACAAATCTTTTAATAACTTTTTTTTTTAATTAAATAAAAGAAAACATTTTCTTAAAGCGCAATTATCCTCCTTTTTAATTTTTATTATTTAACAATTTTATTTGTGATGAAATTGGTATAAAATACTCTATATTCATTTACCCAAGGAAATGCTAATATACACTCGGCAATCTCATCGGTGTGTGATAATAGTTGTCGTCCAAATTGTGAATAAGATAACAATTTGGGTTCTTTATGATTCACACCAAATAAAAAGAAATTTGTCATTGAGCGATCTCTTACATTTTGAATGTGTAAAGATGCTATTTCTCTTACTGATAACCCACCATTAACACAAGTAATAATATCTTCTTTATTACTTAAATCAAAAAGGTAATCAACACCATCCTTTTCGTTTTCTTGATAACGATTATAAGCATTTAAAATAAGCATAATATCATTCATATTACCCTCATCAAATGCCTCTGTACACATTGCCTTAATGTTATAAGATAAATTTTTTAAAACTTGGTTCAAAATCTCTGTTTCCATAATGTTTATCATTTATTGATTTAACAATGTAAAGGTAATACTTTTTTTTGATATATGCAAATATTTTGATAATTTTTTTAATCTATTTGAAAATATTGTCTTTCCAACTCATCTTCGGATATTGTTACCGAAGGTATTTCACCAAAACAACTACTATCACGATAGTATTTTGCTTTCCATTTTTCAAAATCTAAATCAATCCCAACTCTTGTATATCTTTCGGGATGTTTCTTGTTATAACGTCTAAAATAATTATTTCGTTTACCTCTTTGTTTATCGTTATGAAATTTTACTTTACATTCATTACAACAAAAAACTTGTTGATAATTTTTCTTAATGAATTTGTTATAACAAATAGGACAAATGCAAATTTCTCCAACATTTTTATTTTTATTTTCCAAGTATGCTTTTTTCCTATTTAACATAGTCATTATCAGTTTTATTGTTTGTGTATGCAAAGATAATAAAAAAATCTTAATTAACCAAATATTTTAATCAAGAAAAATACTTTCTTTTATTTTTATTATAACTCTTATTTCATACCACAAAAGTAGTAAATTTTCAGGATATATCCAAATTTTTTAACCACTTTTTTACAAAAAAATATCACCCTATTCTCACGAACAAGGTGATACACAAACAAAACAGACAAAGAAATGACAAGATTATATTTTAGTTAAATATAAAAACATCTTTTAGATAATGCAAATGTGGTTCTTCTTTTGAATTTGCATAACTACAAACTTCTCTATAATCTTTTACACTACGCAATAAATCGTATGCTTGCTTATAGACAACGGAAACCTCATCATAATGCTCTACCATATCAATAAGGTCTTCAATTCGTTTATTGATAATTGCAAATGCGTGTTCAACTAACAACAAATATTCATCTGCTGACAAACGTTTACCATTGATATGGGAAACCAATTCTCTGTTGTTAGTGTAATTGTAGATAGTAAATTGATTGTGATATTCACTACTATAACGAACTAACTTATTATTAGCAAAACCAACAAAGGTTATTGTTAATTCATTTCCATAAGTGGAAAAATTGAAATGAAAATCACTTAATGTGATGTTGTTGTATTCGTGTTTTGGAGATATATTTTCCAACGCAGTAAGAAACCGCTTGTTTATTACTTTGCCGTTAAACTTTTTGATTACTTCACAAAAAGAATCTTTAATCTCAAGAAATCTTGAATAAATAGCAAGTTGGGTTATTGCATATTCATTCAACTTATTATTGCTACAAGGTTTGAAAGTAGTTTTCATAATTGTTAGTGTTTTAATTTGATAGTGCAAAGGTACGAAAAAGTTTTCAAACAACCAAATAAATAATGATTTATTTTAATGTATATACTTATAAAAGTACCTATAATAATTGTAAAATAAGTTCTTCTTTCACACCACAAAAGTAATACTTTTTTTTGAAACTTCCAAATTTTTTATTAACTTTTTTTTCAAAAAAAATAGAGGTATTTCTACCTCTATTTAACCCCAATACTTCTATAAGTACTTATTTACTTGTTATAGACAATACTACCTTGTTTTACACTTTCAATGAAATCAAGTTGCAGTGTGAGCATTCTCGGACTTTCTTCGCTACGACTCTTTGCTTTGAAATACTGAGCAATTTCAGCATATTCAACTTCTGCTCCATCAACAAAGTATTTTACTTTGTATGCAGTATTGATAGTTGGTTTTACAACCATATAGCGGTTGCCGTTCTTTTTACCCTCGGCAATAAAAGGGAATGAAATCCACTTATACCAAGGTTCTTTTGCCTCTTTGCCTTCTGCTCGTTCAGCAACAACATCAGCAAGACTTTCATAGTCACAGATTCTTACACCTTGATATTCGGTGCGCTTGGTTATACGACCAAACATAGGATTTGGCATACCGCCAATTTTTTTGTATAACTCGCCATCCATCTTTTCGGTAGGATAGGTAGTAACAACATTTACAAACTGACCCTTTGCAAGACTACATACAAGACTCTCCAATTTTTCAAAACTTTTCATAACTTTTTGTTTTGTCGGTTAATACTCTGTTTATCTCTTTTTCTGACGCAAAGTTACGACTTTTTTTTCATTCTACCAAATAATTTATAAACTATTTTTCATAAAAATGATTTTTTTTAATATCCAAATTTTTTAACATTTTTTTATTTATTTTAATATATAACTAATTTAATAACTGCATTATTTCATACCACAAAAGTAATATAAAAAAATGAATTTACCAAATTTTTTTGAACAAAAATTTTACTTTTTGATTAAAAAAAGTCACTTAAAAATTTGGATATATCTCGAAAAAGCACTACTTTTGTGGTGTGAAAGTAGTGAAAGTCCATCCCTAAAATAAGATGATGACTAAGTAATAATATAGGATATAAATAATAATCAATAAACGCAAAATAAGATGATTTAAAGGCGTTTTAAACCAATATTTATTGCGATATGATAAAATATACATACAGACTAAAATAAGCGATTACAGAGGAAATATTTTTTTTTAAAATATTTAATGAAATGCTTGTTTATATGGATTATTTTTCGTACCTTTGCAAAGCAATTGAGAGATAAACCAATACTAACTAACTAAAAAATTTACGACTATGGCAAAGAAAAAAAACTATTATGGCGGTTGCAGACTTGAGGTTCTTGCAAAGCAGATGGATGAGGTAATTGATTTCAGTTACTGCCAAGAGTTCTTAACAAAGGTAAACGCAATTGTTAAGTCTATGGATGCAGTGCGCTATATGGTTGAGGACACATCAAGTGCAGATGGCGAACAAGTTGCGGTATTCAATGAAATGATGGTTCTTGCACAAAGATTGCAAGTGCTTGCAATAGACACCGTAAAGGGTCGCTTTGAATCAAGCATATACGAAATGAAACGTTTCCAAGGATTCATCTACGATGATGACGATGAGGACTCGGAAATAGATGAATAACGTTTCACGTGGAACAAAAGTGCTAACGATAGTTAAATTTTGTCGTTAGCACTTTTATATTTATTTAACATACCCCTCCATACCACCCCTCCCTATATAAGCGCTACCCCCACCCCTCCCTATTTATATGCTTTTTTGGCGGAACAGTTCTGTATAAAAAATTCTGGAAAAAAATTTTATTAAAAATAATATAGTGCCCTTATTTTATATTTTAATGTGTGTGTAAAAAAATTCCAGGAAAAATTTTTACATTTATTTTTTTTTTATCTTTATTTTTATGTTGTAATATTATTACATTTTATTAAAATAGTTTTTATATTATGTCTGTAGATATTAGATTTGGAAAAGTTATTACATTAGGTATGTTAAAAGAGCATACAAATTTTGAGATTGAATATTATGATAAGACTGATATTTGGGTTGCTAAAAAGTGTTATGATATTTGTGTATCAGATAACCAATCCATTCAGTTTACTTTAGAAAAGTCAGATGGTTTAGAACTAGATTCTACCCCTATTGATTGTTTTACTCTTCGTGGTAGTGGTTCATTAATGATAAGGGAGATATCTTTATGTTTTCAGAGTGAATTTTTGACAGAGGATTATGAATATAATTTATCTTATACTGATACTAGTAAATGGGATGAAAATAAATTTCTTTGTTATTATAATGATTGTATGGTAAAATTTGGTGTGATGATAAATGGTAATAAAGAAATTGTTGAATGTTAACTATTTATTATATGATATAACATTTTATTTATGGAAAAGAAAATAGATAATATAATTAAGGAGTCTATTAATAAATTTATATTAAATGAGCGTTTATCTAGTGTATTATATCATTTTACAAGAATAGGTTCTTTATATAACATATTAAAGAGTGATTCATTTAAGCTACGTAGTTCTTATGGTAGGTCATCTGATGACAAGCATCGTACCAAAAAATTTTATTTATCTTGTACTCGTCAGCGTAGTGGTTTATTAGGTTATTCTCGTTCTTTTAATGTTCGTATTACTTTAGATGGTGATTTATTGAATCATCGTTATGAAGGTGGTGCTATTGATTATTGGGGTAAATCTATGGGTAAACAAAGTTATTATGATAAGGAAAAATATAATAAGGTAGATTATTATCAATCTAGTACTGAAAATGAAGATAGGATATATTCTGATGTTCCTTTTATTAAGAATGCTTCTAAATATATTAAGCGTATAGATATATTATGTAAAAATTTAGATAATAATGTTAATTTAAGTTATTTATATCATATTTTATTATCTAGTAAATCAAATATTATTTACATATATAATAACGAGAAAGATTTTAATTATCAAACTGATAACACAATAAATTCAGAAATATCTGATAACAGTAATTTATATAAAACAATTCCTAATAGTCATAATTATAAAGATGCTGTTTCATATGGTTTATCTCACATGTTATCATTTTTTATTCTTGTTGATAAGCAGTTTAATGATTATAAGGGTTATTGTGCTAAGATGTTAAGGAAGTATAATTTAGATGATTATATTCCTAATGTTTTAAATGGTATTAATATTCATATGAATATTGATGACATTGATTCTACGGTATTAGATGGTATTCGTACAAATGGTGATAATTTTGTATATGAGAATTCTTTTTTAATGTTACGTGATTTTTTACGTGATAGAGGTTTTCGCAATATAATTGATGCTGTTCGATTTGTTAATAATCGTCATAATCGTAATAAGTGGTCTGATTTTGATTATGATTTAGAGGTTGATGTTTTTGCTTTTCAACCTAACGGTAACACTAATAGATATGGTAATACGATTATATTGCATCCAGATAAGACATTGTTTTGGTCAATTGAAGAATTTCAGCATGCTAAGAAATATTTTATAAATGATATTGAGCGTAGCATTCGTTCTCATAAGAGTGGTAATGATGAAAAGTTTTATAAGTATTTACAGCATATGGTAAAGGGTAAGATTACTGTTAGTGCTATGTTATCTTTTTTATCTAAATTAGATACTAATGAAGAAAACATTATAGATTATATATTTAGCGGTTCATTTAAGATGATTAAAATGAAATACAATTATATTGATGACCAAAAATATGTAAATGATAGTGATAAGAATGAATTAGAAGAAAAATTTAGGGTTTAATATATAACAATTGATGATATTCATTATTTTTATCGTTAAAAAGTTGTATAAAATAACAAAAAATTATATATTTGTATATAATTAATAATTGTATTGTTATGTTTACATTAAGTATAATTCGTGGTGGTAATATATTATCTTCTTGTTGTCAAACAATTGTTAACCCTATTAATTGTGTTGGTGTAATGGGTAAGGGTTTGGCATTAGAGTTTAAGAATCGTTATCCATTAATGCATGATAGGTATAAAGATTTATGTAATAATGGTTTATTATCTATTGGCAAATTATGGTTATATAAGGATGAAGATAATGATAAGAATATTTTAAATTTCCCTACTAAAATTCATTGGAAAGATGATTCTTGTTATGAATACATTGAGTTAGGTTTATCTAAATTTGTTGAGAGTTATTCTTCTCGTGGAATAACTTCGATTGCATTTCCTATGTTAGGTTGTGGTTGTGGCAAATTAGATAAAGAAGTTGTATTAGATATAATGTTAAAATATTTATGTCGTTGTGAAAATTTAATTGTTGAAATATATTATTAAAAAGATATAATTATGGATTTAATAAATGAAAAAATAGATTTAATAATAGAAAAGACTTTACATCATTATTTAAATGAAAATTTATATACTCATGATGATGATTATAATCTTTTGGGCAAATTATATGAACTTGATATTGATTATGATTATATAAATTCTAATGATACAGCAGTTTCCATAAATACTCCTGATGATAACACAAGAAAAAAAGTTTTTGAATTGCTTAATTATTATGGTTGGAAAGCAATAAAGGATTTGGGTTGGTGTATTTGTGCTGAAAGGATTTATGGTGATTTATGGAATAATTTTTATGATTCTGAAGCTGAAAACGACCAAGAAGAAGGTAATAGTTATCCATATGGTGTTGGTATATATTACCACATAACAACATCTAATAAGGTTAATAAGATTTTAAAGCAAGGTTTAACTGTTAGGGAAGGTAATAAATTAGGTTATTCTAGAGGTGCTAGAACATATTTAATTTCATACCCTAATGAAGAATTGGCTTATTCTTTATTTAAAGATATGAAAGATAGTGTTGATGTAACCATATTATTGGTTGATTTACGAGAATTTCTTGGTAAGCAAATTAACATTTATCATGATGATTTCACTAGTGATGATGGTGCTGTTTATACATATGATTACATACCTCCAAAATGTTTAAAAGTATATAAGACTTTTACTATTAAAAGATAATAAAATGAGTGATTTAAAATCACTCATTTTTATTTTTAAATATATTTATATGAAAAACATATTTTATGGCAAAGGTTAGTAGTCAAATTGAAAATATAAATAACAATATATTGTCGATATATTATTCTCATAAATTTGAATATTGTATTAGAATTGATGAAGAATACTATTATTTATTTTTTGTTGCTGATGATAATCATCCAAACACAAGAAATATTGTTCATTTAGTTGAAAAATTAGGATTTGAAAATTACGATAAGATTGGGAATCATTGTTATGCTCATTATTATCGAATAAAAATATGATAGTTATATGGAATTAAATAATAAACAAATACACAATGTTTTAATGGAAAGCATTGATAAGATTTTAATTAAGGAAGAACGTGAAGGTATGGGTTATTTACAAGAAGCATTAAGAAGTTTAAGAGAGTTGACCCATAGTGGTTATATTCCTTTTAGTAGTCCTTCACCTAGTTCTACTGAAATGGTTATAAAGAAAAATGTAATGCAAGCAATTGATTTAATTAGTCGTGCAATAGTTGCTGATAATCAATTATATGGAAAAAGATAAATAATGTTATATTTATTATAAAATAATTGACAATAATACATAAAATAAAATGGCAAAGAAATTAGTTAGACTCACCGAAGGTGATTTACATAGAATTATTAAGGAATCTGTAAATAAGGTATTATGCGAATGGGAATGTGATGAACGTCCTAAATCGATGAATATAGATGGAAAATATTCATTCAAAAATCTTGAAGTTATAATTAGAGGAAGTAGTTGGGGAACTCCTAAAATTGAATATAGTACACCACATGAGGGAAATACAGCTCAAGGTTCATGGGGTAGTAAATTTATGCAACTTTTTAATAACTTTTATCAAGAAACACAAGATAAGGAACAATCAATTTATCAAACTGTATTGAAGTTGTTTAAACCTAGAATTTAACAAAGGTGAATATGATTCATTTACAATGTGATTAATTATATTTAAAATATATAATTCGTATTGTCTTTTATGATTATACGAATTATTTTTTTTTATTATATATTTATATATAATAAAAATATTTTTATGAAACAAATTATATTAACAGAATCTCAATTTAATACATTAGTTGAATCACAAATCATTATAGAGTCTCTTTTTGGTTTTAATTCGATAGATGATATTAAAAGACTTGTTAAAAAAATGATAATAGGTGGTATGTCTATAGCAGCAATTACTACTATGGTTAATAATTATTGTGATGAAAGGAATGTTCCTGAGAGAGCAAAACAAGAGGTATTAACTGTTATTAATGAATTACCGAAATCAAAAAATTCTGATTGGATATTGGTTGATGATAAAACGATTGCCACTGTATATAACGCAGTTCCTTCCCAATGTAATAATGATTGTGGTAATACTGCAAGTATGTTTAGGTTAAATTTAAATGATGTTCTTTCTCATCGTATTATTGCAATGGAACGTACTTTTATGAAAAAATTAGGTTTAAAATATGGTGATGTTGTTAAAATTGAAGGCACTAATAAGTGGGATGGTGTTTGGCAAATTCAAGATACCATGAATAAGAGGTTTGCTGGTCAACATAAGATTGATATATTAGTACCTAATGATATAAAATATGGTAAATGGGATAATGTGAAAATTTATGCGCTTAAAGATAAATCATTAACTGATAAATATCGTTCTAATATGGCATCACAAATAAAGAAAAAAATAACAGATAAAAAATAATAAAATATATGGGCGAATCGTTATGATTCGCCCATTTTTATTGAAATGCTGAGTTTGAAATTTGTTCTACTTTATCATCAGTTCCATATTTGTTTCTGTATTTAACAAAATCTTCATATTTTATTTTAACGATAAGTCTTTCACCTCTTTTGTTTCTTAATCCAATTGGTGAACTAAGAACAATTCCTTCGGCCATAAGTGTTCTATCTTCAGCAATTTCTGAAATGAAACCATTTCTAACCTTTTCAATTGCTTCATCAATTGTCATTTGACCAAAATATGGTACTGTTTTAACGCCAATTTTTTCAAATATTGACATTGCATTATCTCTAAGCAAGTATGCTTCATTAACTTTAACATCAAACCCAATGAATTCTACAGAATTTTTTAGATATCTACCACCGCATTTTTGAATTTTCATACCATATCCTTCTCCATACAAAGTATATTTTTCTGGAATTTTATCATAAACTGGGGTATTATCTTCTTTTGACACACACCATCCGTGTTCATGCCATTCCTCAATTGGAATAAACATTTTAATTCCAAGTGCGTTGAATACCTTTTCCTCTGTAAATGTTCTTTGCATATATTCTTCAAGGTGTTTTGGAATTGATGCGTTATCAGTTTTACCTTTAATTGACAGTTCAAATCTAACTCCAATAATATTTTCAGAATCCCCATCATAAGTAGGATACTGCATAACTTCCACTCTCATGTTAGTACCATCAATTTTTTCGGTTGCATCCCAAAGGCAATTTCTTAGGTATTCAAATTCTGGACTAACCCACTCATAGTGTTGCATAATAATGTTATTAACATCTCTTTTATAAAGCGTGTTAATTTTTTGATAAGTGTTTTCAGAACGTTTTTGTCTTCCCATAATATTTTATTATTTTTAATTACAATACAAAGATAACATATTTTTTTCACATAATAAAATATTAAATGTTAAAAAAAATTAAATTTTATTATATATTTATTACTATATTGGTTTATGAATTATGATAAAAAAGATTATATTAACTGAATCTCAGTTTAATTATTTATTAGAATCTGCTAGTTTAAATGATATATATGACAAATATTACAGTAATATTGATAATGATATATTTATGAAAATTATACAAGCAGACCCAACTTATAATGTTAATAAACCACAAAAAATGGGTAAATATGGTAAATGGTTATTGAACATATATAAGAATGGTAAATTAATGATTGAAGATTTATATAAAGCTACAAATTATTTAAAATGTTTTATTGATTATTATAATGTAATACAAGACAAAGATATTAATAAAATTAAGTCATTACAAGAGTTATATGATATTGTTAGACCTTATTTAGAAGGTAACAGTCCAACAAGTAAAAGTGATGAAATAAGAAAAATCAAAGAAGGTGCTAAAAAAGTGTACGAGGATGATGAATGGGTTATTATAATTCCACATACTAAAGAAGCATCATGTTATTACGGTAAAGGTACTCAATGGTGTACTGCTGCTGATTATAGCAATAATATGTTTGATCATTATAATAGTCAAGGTTCATTATACATTAACATAAATAAAGTAACAAAAGAAAAATTTCAATTTCATTTTGAAACTGATAGTTTTATGGATGAAAATGATAGAGAAATTAAATCTCCAATTGCATATAACATTAGTTTAAGTCAAGGCGCATGTAGTTATTATGCTAATAATGTTGAAAACAGTGATGCAATTTTTGTTGATAAACAATATGTTCTTGAAACTGAAAACTGCACATTAGTTTTAATAAAAAAACCAGAAGATGAATATTGGGATTTGAAAGATGAATATAATGATGAAATTGTTGCTAGAAATTTAATTTTTAATGATAATTTCGAGGCATATGATTTATATGGTTATGAATTAGAAAATTCTGGGTATTGTACATTTAAAAATGCTTATGGAAACCGTTATACTCTTATAACATATAATAAAAATAACGGTGATGTCGATATGATATATAATAACATAACTTATTCTCAAGAAATTGATGAATATTATGATGATAACATAATATTATCAATTGTTAAAAACGATGGTAGTTATGAAATTATGATATTACCAACAGTTTATACAATTTACACGGCACAATCTGATGATGTGATAAATGCTGAAGTTATTGCATATGATGTGGTTAAGGTAAATAAAAGAAATGGGTATTGTGATTTAATTTCAATTAATAATGAAATGAGGTTAGATAATATTAATACTGATATTGATATATCTGATGATAATGAATATTTATTAACATCTGATATGAATGATAATAAATTAGTTATTAGAATTGAAGATTTAGAAATAATGGATGATGATGAAATTTATTAATAAATTTTTAATTTTTATTTATTAAATAATATTTATATTAAAATAAAGGTGATAAAATGGAAAAAAATATTATAAGACTTAATGAATCTGAATTAAATGCATTAATTGAACAATGTGTTTATGAAGTAATTGAAGAAGATTTCATGAGTAATATTAAAGCGGCTTGGAAAGGTGCTAAACAAGGTTATAAAGACCAAAAAACTTTAGATGCTGGTGCTGATGGAATGCAACATTATAGAACTCCTCATGATGTAGCTTATGATACAAATGTAAGAGTTGCTAAAGAAGAAGCTGAAAAAATTTATAAACAATATAGATATCACAAAGAAATGTGTAATAAATTACAAGGTTTATATAATAAAATTATTAGAAAATATAAGTTGAAAAAGACTGGTGTTGGTAAATTTGAAGATCAACCTGGATATGCTAGTAGCATGAACTTTAATGATAAACCAACAAAAAGACAACCAAAGCAACCAGGTGTTGTAAGTACACGAGGAATAAATCAATAAAACATAAAAGAGAGGGTACTACCCTCTCTTTTTTTTATATAATAAAAATATAAGTAATTAAAGAAAATGCCATTAAAATTATTGAAACTAATTGATTTTTTTCAACTTTTTTATATGCATTGATAAATGAAACTTCAAAAGTATTTTCATCACTATATTCTTCTAATGTTGACCTATAATTAATTAATTCATCATTAAAATAAGATAGTTCATATTTTTTATTTAATATACTTTTTACTGTAAAGAAAATAATAAATAAGGAGATAATTGTTACTATAAACAATGAACTTATTAAGTTATGATATTCACAATTTATATTAAAAGCAAAATTTGAATATTCAAAAATAACCCACATCCATATGAATGAAACAAATATATGGTATAATGATGTGATTAAAAAACAAGACCCTTGTTTTTTCTCAAATTTTTCAATTGTAATTGATTCTTTATTTTTCTTAAAAAACCAAAAGCTTGTAGAATTATACAATGATTTCACAAGCATTAAAACGCTAAAAAATAGCACCAAAACATTAATTTTTTCCATAATTTTAAATATTTTTAATTTGATGGTACAAAGGTAATGAATTTATTTGTAATATCAAAATTTTTTTATTGTTTTTAATAAAATTTAACATTTTTTTCACATTAAAACCCTTCTAATTATATTCTGAGCAGTTCCACTACTAAGTTTATCATATCGTATAAATGCAATATCCTCATCAGAATGGTTTGTCATAAAACTATCTCTTTCTTCATCGGTTTTAAATCCACCTATTAAATTAATCACCTTTTCATTCACATTCATTGGTTCATCTCCCATATGGCATACTGTGATATCCCTAGGATTAATTTTAATGTTATCTAATAAATAATTTTGTGCGATAATATCTGCTCCTACATAATCACCAACAATAAATTTTGCATCATAATTAACATAAGCTTTTCTAATTGCTGGAACATAATTTTTTTTAAATTCTTCTTCTGTAATATCTCTATGACCACTAATGAAGAATGTTCTTTCTTTTAAAGTTTCCATTATTTACAATAATTTTAAATGTTTTGTAAATTTATCAATTTCTTTATTCCAATATGGACCGATTCCAATACATGTTTTAGTTGGTACACCATTAAATTCAGTTAATCCCATATCTTCAATTAATTCACAAGGTATATTTGGATTTTCTTCTTTAATTGTATTAAAAAGTTCTAATAGTTCTTTTTCATTTTCAACAGATAAACATATTTTAGTATAACACCCATTTATCCATTGATAAAAAGGTTCTTTGTTATCTGAATATAATTCAAACGATATACCAAGTTGTTCATTATCAATAATATGTTCTTTTTTATTAAATATTGAAATAACACAAGATGTACTTGCATGTGCGCATTGAGCAGCAAATTTACCTTTTCTTATTGCTTTATCACCCTTTAAAAGGTCTTTTCTAAATACAATAACTTGTTTTACATTATTTTCATTCATGATAAAATTGGTATTTTAGAAATTTCTTTAAACACATCTTTATTCTTATCATCATTTAATGGAAAAGCATCAACAACCTCCCACATTCGTCTAATGAAAATTTTTTCATCTTCATTAACATAAGATTTAATTGTTTTAATAACAAATCTTCCATATTTTTTACCATTATCAAAATCATTCCAATTAATACCTTTTTCTTGGAAAAGTTTTTCGATTTGTTGGTCTGTATTTAATTTAAATAATTGTTTATGCGTATAATAAGTTTGTGCGGTTTGACTTTTACTATTTTTTACACAATCATTTTGTCTATATAAAAACCATGCAAACACATCATTATATGATGGTACATTCCAAGCTTTACAATCAAATTCACATAATTTTAATTGTGCAATAGATTCAATAATTTCTTCTTTAGTATTACACTGATTAATTAAGTCACTTATAATCAATTTGTTAAAATAAGAACTTGCTATTGATGCTGATATGCTTAATATTTTGCATAATCTATTGCCAAAAAAACTATCTGTAGTTTCGGTATCAAAATCTGTTAATATCAAACTTATTTCGTCAGATTGAACATATCCAAATTTTACCCCTTCTATTGATTTAGCTAAGTGCTTAGCTGTTTCATTCATATAATGAATAAATTTATCATCAAATGGTTTTTCAAATTTATTTTTAATTATTTTTGAAAAACTTCTACCATCTAACATAATAAGAACATATGAATTAGGCAATAACTTATAATCAGTCAATGACCTAAAATATAACATTCTGTCTTCTAATTTTGTAAATTTCATAACATTTATATTTTTGACTTTGTTGCAAAGGTATATAAAAAAAATGAAATAAACAAATTTTTATATAAAAAATGGCAATAATATAGATATTTTTTATCATATATTATTGCCTAAATTTATTTTTAATAATAAATATATTATTGTAAATCAGATAGTTGTGCTATTGGGTATTCATCATCTGGGTTTTCAAATAATCCATATTGACTAATATAATAAGTATCACCATCATCATCCATTACAAACGCCATTTGGTTTTTATCCATATCCGAAGCATTCTTAAACCATATTGGTGATAATATGTTTTTATTTTTATCTAAAAAGTTAAATTTATCATCCATTGCTCTTTGAACTTTCATATAACCATTAATCATTCTAAAATTTTTTGGATTTTTATAATAACTAGTGTCATTTCCTAAAAATATAATTGGGTCATAATCTTTAGCGGTATTATTATATGTTTTTTCAGAAAATAAATCATTTCTCCATGATTTATCTGTTGTATTTCCTTTATCTAACGAATATGCTAATGGTACAATTGCTTTAAAATCTCTAATAATT
>JAEIGA010000453.1_pt1 | contig 59856 bp, 46 predicted proteins | sample 9270691 | NCBI WGS metagenome assembly JAEIGA01 (sample SAMN17057246, study PRJNA624740) | gut metagenome | biome: biome; isolation source: fecal sample | host: Bos grunniens | place: China: Xizang | collected 2019 | reverse complement strand
GAAGGGTATATAATAGAAAAATGGCGAGATAGAAATAGCGAAGTTTTATTCTTGCCCGGTGCACAGGTTGATAAGAATGATGTGCCCACAGGACATAATTGGTTGGAACTGGTGGCTGTATTTGGTTGTGCGGCGGGATATTATGGTGATGGTACAACCTGTACGGCGTGTCCTGAACATTCAACCAGTGATATAGGCGCAGATTATTGTACGTGTGACACGGGATATGCTGTGGGTGGTGTCCTTGGCGATACCACAACCCGCGGGGACGCGTGTGTTTTCGTAACAGTTCCTTTTACTTATTATCCGGTCAAGGGCGCACATGGATTGTCTTCTTTGCGCGATTATTCTGGGTATTATGAAGATTATACTGTTGTGAATGGTGTTGAAAAATTCCCTGCATACAGCGAAGGCTATGTGTTTGATTATTGGGTTAATATGGACGATGAATCCAAGAAATATTATGCTGGCGATGTAATTTCTGGTGACATGATAGGTGTAAAAGGCATTGCTGTTTATGGCGTATGGCACTGTGCGGCGGGGTATTATGCAGATGGGGATAATTGTTTGCCATGCAACGCGGGTGAATATTGTCCAGGCGACACAAGTGCAGGTAAATTACCGCCAGTTGGATGTCCAGAGGGCTTTTATTGTCCAGATGGGGCGGATGCGCCAATTGCGTGTCCTGATACACATCCGTTGTCAAATGCCGGCGCGGTCAGCGAGGCAGAATGTTATGCAGAATGTTTGGATACGGAAATCCCTGGCGGTTTTATGAAACCGGTCTATGCAACGGTTGCGTATCCTGGCAGATGTCAATATGCAGCAACCTCGATTAATTGTAATTTGGGTTATTATATTGATTGGGATACTGTTCAATGCGTTGAATGTCCGGTTGATTCAATGTGCTATAATAATGCCAGATACGATTGTCCGTCATATTCTGGTACAAAAGGTTTGACGGGGCAAAGCCGTTGTACATGTGCGGATGGGCATACTGTTGATGGAACTAAAAATGGTGAAACAATAACGCAAAATTCAAATCAGGCGTGTCAGCCAACGGGTTATATGGTTTACTATTTGCAAGATGCCAGCCAATGCGGAACAGATAATTTTGTTTTTGCTGACGGTTCCGGTTCCTATGGAAATTATTATACTTTGGGTGCAGCCGATGTTGGTGTGGATTTAAACGGTAAAATCTTTGATTACTGGGCTGTTTGTGGTTATGACCCAGCAGATGGGTGGTATTTGTACGAAGCTGAAGACCCAAGCTGGTATGGCTTTGAATCAAATCCGCTGTCGTTGTATCCTGTATTAACTTGTCCAACTGGTACATACGGCGAAAATTGTGATTTATGTCCAGAAGGCTTCCGTGATGGTGCGTGGGTGGCAGATAAAAGTCAATGCGATCGCAACTGCTATAATCATCCAATTCCAAACGCAGATCGCAGTTGGGAGCATGTATTGTATGGAACTGATGGTTCTGCCCAGTGTACATATAATTGTAGTTCAAAATATTATTGGGATGATAATGCTGGGGCATGTGAATATTGTCCTGATGGATATCGTGACGGATATACATCTGGTCGTGATATCGCAACACAGTGTTTAAAAAATTGTTATTCTGATGTCCCGGAACACGCAGAAGTAGATGGTATATATAACATTGGATACGGTTCCAATCAGGAATGCGCATATAAGTGCAGTGCGGGTTATTATGGTGATGCAAATAATTGTCAATCGTGCCCAGATGGTCAATATTGCCCGGGTGGTGAGGTTGCGGAGTTTTGTCCGGAAAATTCCGTGCCAAATGCGGCAACAGAATGGGAAGTTGCTGGAATGCGATGCAATTGTTTGCCGGGTTATACCGTTGGTGGTAGTGCATCTGGTTCAACAACGATTTTTGGCGAAGGAGATGTTTGTTCGCCTGCGACATATGTTGTTAATTATCATACAAGCAGCAGCGCGCCAACTTGTACATATGACTTAAATGTGTCTCGTGGCGAATCGGTTATGTTCTGGAATCATACAGACCAAGAATTCAGATATAACACCCAAACAATTACCTGTGGCAATCCGGCAGAATCAAAGGGCAACGGATATAAAGTTGTTCGGTGGAAGGCGCGTGCTACTTATAATTCTTATTATACGGATGAACCTGTTATGGCAGATTCTGAAATTGATATGAATTGGGTTGTCAACCATCTGTCAAATTACAGAATGTTGGATTTGGAACCTGTATATGGTTGTGCGGCGGGTTATTATGGCAATGGTGAAACAACATGCACATTGTGCGAGGCAGGTTCTTATTGCCCAGGCAGTACAACCACCCCAACGGCGTCAAAATATGAATGCCCAGCGGGTTCATTCTGTCCTGCTGGTGCGGCTGCGCCACAAAGTTGTGCGGATTTGGAAAATACCAGTGGTGAAAATGCCGACAGAACGGCGTGTGTGTGTATGGAAAATTATACCGACAGTGGTTATGTGGGTGGTGGTGCAGAAACGACAGATGGATGCAGCAAAATCAAATACGATGTGACATATTGGGCGACCAGTGCGGGGCCATATAATGGTGGCGCGCCTGTTCACGAAGGCGACAGTTTCTTCTTTGACGAAACATATTATCCCAGAACGGCCAGCGAAATTGGCTTGGCGGGGCCAGCAAATGCGGTATTGAAAACATGGGGCGAAGTGGTGGATGCGTCAAAAAGATTTGCGATTGGCGAACCTATCAGTCCGTCTGATATTGGTGAGCGAATGGGGATTTGGCTGTATCCTTTGGAATGGCAATGTGACGCTGGGTATTATGGCGAAAACGGTAATTGTACGGCGTGTCCGACTGGATATACTTCTGACGCGGGCGCAACAGAGGAATCAGAATGTTATTTGATAACAGACCCAGGTAAAAGCGTTGAAACCGCGGGTGCAGAACAAACAGATTGTCCAGCGGACAGCTATTGTACGGGCGGTGTGCGGGTTTATTATGGCGAAATCGGGGGGAAAACAGGCTGTTTGTCAAATTCATCAACCAATGGTGTGACTGGGGCAACCAGTGCGGATGCTTGTTTCTGTGACGCTGGATTTACGACAGATGGCACGGCAGATGGCGGAAATCAGCCGGTATTAGGTTCTTTGGGTTGCGGATTGGTGCCAGAGGTTGAAATTGTTGTTGATATGAACGGATACAGCAGTTTCCCAATTACAATTACTGCGGCAGGTGATTTCTATATCCACTGGTATGGTAATAACGATAACAGCAAGATGATTAACAAATCTGTTGGTGCACAATATGCAACATATATGTATCCGCCGATATCCGAAGCGACAATTAAAATTGCTGGTAATGCAACTGCGTATGATTCAACACAGGCGGCTATTATATTCAGTAATCCTGCCAGAATTAAATCGATAAAGGGTAATTTTGGTGCGATATTCCCAACTGTTAACGGTCAATCGCCACGATTTGATAATCTTTTGAGTGGCGCATATCGTGTGACAGAATTACCACATGGTCTGTTTGATGGTGTGACAACATCGGCGCCAAGTCAGTTTGCATCGGCGTTTGCTGGTATGACTGGTTTGACCACAATCCCAGACGATTTATTCAGCGGTATAACTGGCGCGCCAGCAGAAAACGCATTTAACAATACTTTTGCTGACGCGTCTAATGTTGCAAGTGTGACCGCATCAGATGGCACAACAACGAATTATTTGCCGATAAGTTTCTTTGGCGGTTTAACTGAACCTGCAAATTATAATAGCAATATGTTTAATAGTGCATTTGTAGGGACAAAATTATCAGTTGAATGTCCGCTTGGGATGCGTGCTGCCGATTTGTTTTATACAGACGATATTGCGCCAAAAGTTGTCTGCGAAACTGTGCCGGATGTGACAGTATCGTATAATCTGAATGGTGGCACAGGTTCGTATGCCACACGTATAGAGAACTATGCATACGGGGCCACGGTTGGTGAACCAAAACCAAGTTATGTTTTGAGTGCTAGTGAGGTTAATCGTCCTGGGTATGTGTTTACAAAATGGTCTTTTGATGAGGAAGGTTCAACAACAGTTAGCAGTTTTACTGTGACAGAAGATACAGTCTTGTACGCGATATGGGAACCGTGCGCTGAAAATACATTTAAAACTGATACAGATAAGCCGGGCAACGCGTGTACGGCATGCCCTGCAAATTCCGGCACAAATGGGCAAGTGGCCCAGGATGTCTGCACATGTGATGCTGGGTTCACGTTGACTGGCCAGTCAGATGGCGGAATAGCAACAACATCAGATGAATGTAAATTGGTATCTGAATTCACAATCAAAACAACAGAAATCGCGGCACAGACGGATTTTAGTTTTAGTATCAGCGCGGCCGGTTCGTACATAATTGATTGGGGTGATGGCGAAGTTCTGCCGATTGAAAAGGAAAATACAGAGCCAGAAACATATACTCATACTTATGAATTAGCTGGTACTTATACAATTGGGATGGCTGGTGATGCAACCGCGTATAATTCGTCGAATGCGGCGGCAATAAGCTTTGCAAGCAACGGAAACATTGCAGAATTAGATGGCAGTTTGGGTGCTATATTTGGTGGAACTGCGCAGCCATATATGTTTTACAGTACTTTTCAGCGGTGTACAAACTTGACCACAATCCCGGGAACATTGTTTGATGGTGTCACGGATGGGGCGAATTATATGTTTTCCAATACTTTTAGTGGGTGTACAAACTTGACCACAATCCCGGGAACATTGTTTGATGGTGTCACGGATGGGGCGGATCATATGTTTAGCCAAACATTTCGTGGAACATCTTTGACAGAAATTCCTGAAGATTTGTTTAGCAGTATAAAAACAGGCGCGGTTTATATGTTTTATGGAACCTTTTATGGTTGTAACAAATTAAAATCTATTCCTGGGACTTTGTTTGCAGATATTTCTGTGGCTAGCAGTATGTTCCAAATAACATTTTATGGTTGTTCCTCGTTAGAGGCGATTCCGGAAAATTTATTTGCCACAATAACAGAACCACAAGGTCATTTGTTTCAAGGTACTTTTGGGGTCTGTACGAAATTAAAAGAGATTCCAAATAATTTATTCAAGAATATTACAACTACTTCTCGGGGGCTTTTTGCCCGTACTTTTGTTGGGTGTACAGGGCTAACAAATTTGCCAGAAGGTTTATTCTCGCATATTGAAGGGAAACCACAGGCTAATGCCTTTTCTGAAACGTTCAGTGGGTGTACGAATTTGTCTGGTTATATTCCTGCTGATATGTTTGTTGGTTTGAATAACTCTGGTTATACAGCGGGTCCTATGGCGAAAATTTTTGATAACACTGCTTTGGACACGGTTTGCCCAGAAGGAATGTATCAATATATAACTGGATTTGAAGAAGATTGGTCGGGCAAAGTGGCGTGTACAATATGTCCTTTGGGGTATCATGAAAATGCACGCGCAAAAGACTTGAATAACTGTACGACAAAATGTGCGGCGGGGTATGCGGTGCTGACACCAAATGGTGGTTGTGAAAATGTTGGTGCAGGAAAATGGATTGCAGAAAATACAGTTAATTATGGCGGCGTTTCTGTGATTAATTCTTGCGCAAGTGGTTTGACAACAATTGGTTATGGTGCCGGTGCAGATGAAGATGCAGACTGTGGGCGCATATTGCATATTGGGGAAAATAAATTGTATCTGCGTAGCGCCAAGAAGAATCCAGATGAAATTGCGTTGAATGTGCGTGTGGGCGATTCGGTGTTCTATGGTAATATGACAACCGAAGACAAGTTTATCAGTAATGGCGCAACACAATCGCTGAAAATAAATGTCGGTGGCGTACAGTATTGCGTGTATGACGACAGTGCAATGTAAATAAAAAACGCCCAATCGGGCGTTTTTTTTATTGGTTTTTATAAATTATTTTAAACTTTCGGCGGCGGTGCGTGCCAATGTGTCAACGCGTTCGTTAAATTCGTCGCCGTTGTGACCGCGAACCCAAAACCAATGAATCTTTTTGTTGGACGCCAGCGTATCCAGTTCCATCCACAGGTCTTGATTTTTTACGGGCTTTTTATCAGCGGTTTTCCAATTGTTTTTCTTCCAATTTTTCATCCATGACTGCATACCGTTTTTTACATATTGGCTGTCTGTGTGGATTTCCAGTTCGTCGTGCCGTTTCGCCGCGTTTAATGCGCGAATTACAGCCATTAATTCCATACGATTGTTTGTTGTGTTTTGTTCGCCACCACTGCGTTCCGCGATGTTTTTGCCATCTGTTGCAACAAAACCCCAGCCCCCAGGCCCAGGATTGCCAAGACAACTGCCGTCTGTCCAAATTTTTAACATTTTTATATTCGTCCTTTTTATGATATAATACCATACATGGCATATAATTCCAAAGATTTAAAAGAAATGGCAAATTCTGTGCGTGCGTACGCGTTGCATACACTGCGTATGGCGGCCAGTGGACATGTCGGAATTGTATTGGGATGCGCAGGAATTATCACAACAATATATGCAAATTTTTTGCGCCGTGGACGCGATAGATTTGTGTTGTCTGCGGGACATGGCAGTGCGTTGTTATATGCTGCTTTGAAACTGGCGGGATATGATGTGGGTGACTTAAATCATTTCCGCAAGGTTGGCGGTTTGCCGGGACATCCTGAATATGGGATTGATGGTGTTGATGCGACAACTGGACCATTGGGGCAGGGTGTCGCAAATGCGGTTGGGATGGCGTTGGCAGAAAAAACAAACAAAACCGATTCGCGTGTGTATTGTTTGTGCTCTGACGGCGATTTGATGGAGGGAATCGCAGCCGAGGCTATATCGTTCGCAGGTCAATACAGACTAAATAATCTTGTTTTATTATGGGCGGATAATGGTTTAAGTATCGATGGTCGGGCGTTGACCGATGTCGATGTGCCTGCGCGTATGGCGGCGGCTGGGTGGCAGATTATGGCGGCGGATGGCGATGATTTTGTTGGGCTTAATCGCGCGTTGAGTAATGCAAAAAAATCGCGCGTGCCTGTGTTTGTGCAGTGCAAGACTGTGCTGGGGCAGGGGTCCAGTCTGGCTGGGATGCCAAAGGCGCACGGCTTTGCGTTGAGCGATTCGGAATTGAAAGATTTGATTCAAAAAAATGTTAGTCGCGCAGGTGATGAATTGTGGGCGACTGTGGCGGCGCGCGCGGTTGTTTCTGGGGGGGCGGAAAGCATATTGCCAGTTGTTTCTTTGTCGAATGTGCCGAATTCAATATCAACACGTGAACTGTCGGGTGTGTATTTAAACGAACTGTTAAAGGCGGGTGCAAAAATCGTTGGTGGCAGCGCTGATCTGGGCGGCAGCACAAATGTGCATGTGGCATCGTCGCGCGATATTACTGCCGATGATTTTAGCGGTAATTATATCCACTATGGTGTGCGCGAACATGCAATGGCAGGGATTATGAACGGTATGGCAGCCTGCGGATTGCGTGTATATGGTTCGACTTTCTTGGCGTTCAGTGATTATATGCGTCCCAGTATTCGAATCGCTGCGATGTCTGGGTTGCCTGTGGTGTATGTTTTAACACACGACAGTGTTGCTGTTGGTGAAGATGGCCCAACACATCAGCCGGTTGAACAATTGCCGTCATTACGATTGGTGCCAAATTTAAATGTTTTTCGTCCGTGTAATGGGGCGGAACTGGTATATTCCTGGCGTCGTGCATTGACTGAAAAAAACAGGCCAAGTGCGATCGTTTTGTCGCGTCAAAAAATCCATCAAATTCCAACCCCGCTGGGGGCGGATTTGGCGCGTGGTGCGTATGTTATAAAATACGCTGGCGCAAAACGTGTGCGCGCAACGATTTTGGCAACGGGCAGCGAAGTGCCTTTGGCGATTCGGGTTGCAGAAAAGTTGGATGTTTCGGTTCAGGTTGTGTCCGTTTTGTCTGTCGCGGATTTTCGTATGCAAGATATGGAATATAAGCGCAAAATATTACAAGGTTTTGTTGTCGCGATTGAGGCGGCGGCCAGTGCACCATGGTTTGAATTCGCAGATGCTGTTGTTGGAATTGACCGATTCGGTTTGTCCGGCAATGGCGACGATGTGTACAATGGTCTTGGTTTTAACGCCGATATAATTGCAGACGATATAAAAGACAAAATAAAATAAATGTCAGATTATGTTTTTGTTTTATCAAATGGATGCGAAATCCCAGTAATTATTACTACCCGACGCGGCTTGCGTAATATAACATTGCGGCCTAAAACAGGTTCGAAACGCGAAATTCACATATCGAAACCTTGGTTGGTTTCTAATTCTGCTGCCATAAAATTTTTAGAGTCGAAACAAAAGTGGGTCGAGTGTGTGTTTCAAAAATGTCCTGAAAAAATATCGCTGAACCCGGGGGACGAGATTGAATTTTTAGGGCATGTTGTGAAATTGCAGCACGATACACAATTGCGGGCGAATAAATGGGATGCTGAAAATAATGTTTTGTTTGTTGGTGGTGCGCCAGAGATGTTTGAACGACGCGTCAGGGACTTTATCAAGGCAGAGTTTTTAAAAGAATCAAAGCGAATTGTGCGCAGCGTGCCCCAGGAATTTTGGCCGTCGCGAATCGCTGTGCGCGATACGACCAGTCGTTGGGGCAGTTGTTCCAGTACTGGCACAATGTCTTTTTCGTGGCGGTTGGCTTTCGCACCGGTGGATGTAATGCGATATGTGGTTATGCATGAATTAGCGCATAAAAAACATATGAATCATTCGCCGGAATTTTGGGCGACTGTGCGAGAACTCTATGGCCCAGGGGTAGAGCGCGCAAAGCGTTGGCTGACTCAAAATGGCACAGGGTTGCATCGGTATTTTTAAATGGGAAAAGGTGCCTGTGGCGCGTTCGGATAATCTGGGGTATTATATGTGTGTTCTTGATGGGGTGCAGATAAAACGCCGCAGATGTTAAGAGTGAAAATATCTTTTCTTTCGTCATTTGTGCGCTATGCGCCCCACCTTTTTATTTGAAATTGCTTGAAAAAATAAAAAAATATACTAATATCTTTGGTGAAATGTTAGAAACAAAACGCATTTTTTCTGTTTTTCATCACGCCCATGTGGGTGGGTATTAGCATATTGTCTTTTTGTATGATATAATATGTACACGATGTGTATAAAGTCTTTCCATTAAAATAAATAGGGATAAAAAAATGGATTTAAAACCAACGAAACCTTTGTCGGGTTTTATCGAATTGTTGCCAGAACAACAGCGTTGCTTTGATTTTTGTGCGGCGCGTATGTTGTCTGTATTAAAAATGGCCGGATTTAATCAGCTGGATTTGCCGGCGATTGAACGTGCCGAAGTTTTAACAGATAAAGACAATTGGGATGAAATAGAAACTCAGATGTTCTTGTTCCAAAAGGGCGATACTAAGATGGGGTTACGCTATGATGGGACGGTTGGGTTGTCGCGTTATGTGGCAGGCCATCTGAATAATTTGGTATTCCCATTTCGTGCCAGTCAGTTTTCAAAGCGCTATCGTGGTGAACGTGCGCAGCGTGGCCGATATCGTGAATTTTATCAGATGGATATGGATATTATGGGCGTCAATTCTTTGTCTACAAATTATGATGCGGAAATTATCGCCGTGATTCAGCGTACATTAAATTCTGTGTCCGAATTTATCGGCGAAAACGCTGTGCGTGTGGGGTCAAGACCATTTTGGGATGCGTTGTTTGATTATTTGGAAATGACGGATGGCCAGAAGAAAGAAGTATTCGTTTTAATCGATAAAAAAGATAAAATGGGTGAAGATGACTTTGCAGAAGGCTTGAAAGATGCGCTAAATGACGCCGAAAAAGAAAATCAAATTAAATCTGTGTTTACAAATGGTTATTCTGCTTTCTTGAACAAGTCTGACAACTTGGATGCGGCGATTTCTGAATTAAAAGATTTTATGAAGACATTAGAACTGTTTGGTGTAAAAAACGCCGAAATCGATTTGTCGATTGCGCGTGGTTTGGCATATTATACGGGGCTGGTGTTCGAGTTTAAGTTGTTGAATCATCCGGAATTAGGGACTGCGGCTGGTGGCGGTCGTTATGCTGATTTGGCGGGCAAGTTCAGTAAAACTAAAATTATTGGTGTTGGGGCGGCAATCGGTTTTTCGCGTATATTTGTTGCATTGATGGAATCGGGTGCGATCGATTTGTCGCGTTTTGAATCGCCGGTTCAGGTTTCTGTGCTGTGTATGGGGGGCGAAAATTTGGCGTACGCAGTATCTGTTTTGAATGCGTTGCGTGATGCAAATATTGCTTCTGTAGCATATTTAGACGCTGAAAAGAAGTTTAAAAACCAAATTGAGTATGCCGATAAAATAAAAACTGAATACAGTGCAATAATTGGCGAAGATGAAGTAAAAAATAAACTTGTTGCGTTGAAGAATATGACGACTGGCGAACAGCAGGCTGTGTCAGTTGCGGATATGATAAAAATTATAAAGGCGAACTAATATGATTATTGAACAAAAGCTGCGCGATATTCAGTCGCGTGCGGCGGATATAGAAAATCAGATGAATTCTGGTGCTGCTTCTGGTGATGAATTGACAAAGTTGTCCAAGGAATATTCGCGTCTGAATGAAATTTTGCCGTTGATTAATGAGTATTTTCAAATTGTTGCAGGTATTAGTGATGCAAACGAAATGTTGAACGATACTGAATTGCGCGAAATCGCAAATGACCAGTTGCACGAACTGAATCATAAACTGCCGGATGTGGAAAAGGCGTTGCAGATTGCGTTGTTGCCGCGCGATGATGCGGATGATAACAGTGTTATTATGGAGATTCGTGCTGGCGTTGGGGGTGAAGAGTCCGCATTGTTTGCAGGGGATTTGTATAATCAGTATAAATCTTATGCGCTGCGCCAGGGTTGGAAAGTCGAGGTTATCGAAGAAAATGCTACTTCGCTGCGTGGGTATAAGGAGATTGTGTTTAAAATCGATGGGGCGGGCGCGTATGGTCGTATGAAGTTCGAATCCGGTATACATCGTGTCCAGCGTGTGCCAGAAACCGAAGCGGGTGGTCGTATTCATACCAGTGCTGCGTCTGTTGCGGTTATGCCAGAGGCAAAAGAAATTGATGTCGTTATCGAAGACAAGGATATTCGTATAGATATTTTTCGTGCCTCTGGGGCAGGTGGTCAGCATGTAAATAAAACGGACAGCGCGATACGTATTACGCACTTTCCTTCGGGTATAGTCGTGACTTGTCAAAACGAACGCAGTCAGTTGCAGAACAAAATTGCGGCGATGTCTGTGTTGCGTTCCAAGTTGTATGAAAAGCAGCGTGAAGAACAGATGAGCGCCAGTAATGCATCGCGTAAATCAATGGTCGGGTCGGGGGATCGCAGCGAAAAAATTCGTACATATAATTTCCCAGAACAGCGTGTGACGGATCATCGAATAAAGCTGACTTTGTATAAATTGGATGATATTTTGGCAGGTGGCGCGGGGCTGGATGAAATGATTGATGCGTTGATCGCGGCGGACCAGTTGGAACAATTGGCGAATATGCAGTAATAAATCCCGCGACGCGGGATTTTGTTTTGATGATTTTTATTGTTTAAATTTTTAAATTTGATATGATTATATGCGTTATGGAGAAAGAAAACGAAGATTTTATCGACAGGCCTGTTGTTATGGTTGGTTTGATGGGGGCGGGCAAAACCAGCGTTGGGCGCGCGTTGGCGCGACGACTGGGAATACCGTTTGTTGATTCTGACAAGGAAATAGAAGCGGCGGCGGGTTGTAGTGTTGTTGATATTTTTTCTATGTATGGAGAAGATGAATTTCGTCGTGTTGAACAACGTGTGATAGAGCGTTTATTGGACACGCCGCCTGCGTTGAAAGTGATTTCCACGGGCGAGGGGGCTTTTATAACTCCTGCAATTCGGCAGATGATTTTAGATCGTGCGTTGTCTGTATGGTTGCGGGCGGATTTGGATTTGTTGGTAAAACGTACGAATTCGCGCGATACGCGGCCTCAATTGCTGAATACGGACAGTCGCAAAATTTTGCAGCAACTGATAGATGATAGATATGATACATATGCATTGGCGGATATAACTGTTGAAACACGGGATGAGAATTTGCGCAAGACTTTGTTCAAGGTTTTGCGTGCGATAGAGGATTATTCAAACAAACAAGATAAGGAGTAAAAAATGGCAAAAAAGAACAATATATTTAAAGAATTTAGCACTTTTGTTCAACGCGGCAATGCGATCGATATGGCTGTCGGTATCATTGTTGGTAGTGTTATGACTGGGGTTGTAAATTCGTTGGTAAAAGATGTTATTATGCCTCCGATTGGGTTGTTGATTGGCGGTGTTGATTTTTCACAATGGTTCTTTGTTTTAGGGGGCGGCGAACCAGGGGCTGTTTATGAGACTATTGCTCAGGCTCAGGCGGCGGGCGCGACTACGCTTAATTTGGGTGTGTTTTTGAATTCTGTTGTCAGTTTCTTTATAACTATGTTTGCGATATTCTTGTTTGTGCGCACTATGAACAAGGTTCGCGATAAAAAGCCTGCGAACACCCATGCGTGCCCATATTGTAAATCTACTATTAATAACGCTGCGACAAAGTGTGCGTTTTGTTGTTCTGATGTAGATCCGGTAGAAACGGGTGCGATAGAGGAAAGTGAACTGAAAAAAAGCCTGAAGGGCTTGAAAAAAGTTGCTAGTGTTGTAGCAAAAGACTCTGTGACCAAAATCAAAAAAATTACAAAGCGTTAATTGTTGTTTGTAATAATGTGAATTAATCTAAAAAAGGGGTGTTTTGCCCCTTTTTTTGTGCGTTTGTTGTTTGTGTGTGAGCGGATTATGTATAGTTTTGTCAAAAAGGGTCTAAAAAGTAGCGGTTTTCTGCGGTTTTTAGGCTTTTTTTGTTGTATGGGTTAGGGTGTGTGGTGCGCGGGAGGTGTGCGAATGTTGGTGGGTGGGTTTGTGTCTGGCTTGATGGTTGTTGTAAAAGGCGTGGAGTGTTGTGTGTAGTGGGGGGCAGAAATTTTGTGGTTGTCGGATATAAAAAATAATTTTTATTTCGTGCTGTTTGTAAAAAAATAAAAAAGTGCCAGAAAGTCATAGGGGACAGAATATTTAAGAGGCGCATAATGTATATTATGTATAGTTTATCATGCTGACGCACGATAATCAATACATAATATAGCTAATCGATGATTCTGGTGTTTGTTGCGATTATCATGCTGACGCACGATAATCAATACATAATACAGCTAACCGATGATTCTGGTGTTTGTTGCGATTATCATGCTGACGCACGATAATCAATACATAATATAGCTAATCGATGATTCTGGTGTTTGTTGCGATTATCATGCTGGCGCACGATAAACAATACATAATATGGCTAACCGATGATTCTGGTGTTTGTTCTGGCGCACGACGGCTGGTGTGTAATGGTGCTGACGGTGTGCAATGTGGAACAGTGTAAGGTTTTTGGTAATGTAAAGTTGGTTTTTTTGCAAAAATGGTGTTTTGTGCCCTATTTTGATTGTTTTTTTGCAATAAAAATCGCCGAAAGCGGCGGTTTTCTGCGGTTTTTAGCGATTTTTTTGATTGTAGACACATCTGTCGGCTATTTTTAACGCTGCTATGTACGCCATATCATATGCAGGATAGCTTTTTGTGGCGCGTCTTTCTTTCCTTTTGGTGTCGTAATAGTGTGAAACTGGCAAGTTGTTTATTTCGGGTGCGTATATGTTGTTCTTTTTTGTTATGTATTCCCGGGCGGCCAAAACGCAGTGTTTTTCGCAGCCGTCGCAGATAGAGGTTGGGTTGTTTGGCATATTTTGACCTTTTGTATCTTTTTTTGTATCAGTATAAATCATTGGCTGTATTGGTCAAGGTTTTTTGTTGTGTTGGTGTGGTTTGTGTGATATTTTTTGGGTATGAGATTAGATAAAGAGTTGGTTTTACGTGGTTTGTACCCTACTCGCGCTAAGGCTGTGGCGGCTATTGATGCGGGGTTGGTGCGTGTTAACGGTATAGTAGCAAAAAAACCTAGTCAAGATATTGTGGCGGATGATGTGTTGGATGGTGGCGCCCTGCCTTACTTGTCTGGGCGTGGCAGTTTAAAGTTAGAACGTGCGTTAAAGTATTTTAAAGTAAATCCAAAGGGTTGTGTGTGTTTGGATGTTGGTGCCAGTACCGGCGGTTTTACCGAGGTTTTGTTGAATTATGGTGCTGAAAAAGTTTATGCGGTTGATGTTGGGACGAACCAATTGGTGCCAGAGTTGCGTAATGATGCGCGTGTCGTTTCGATGGAGCGGACCGACATTCGTAGCTTGCGCCCTATTTCGCCGGTTGATCTGATTGTGATTGATGTTTCTTTTGTGTCGCTGACAAATATTGTTGAGTTTTTGCCGCAATGGGGCGCAAAAACGATTGTTGTTTTAATAAAGCCTCAGTTCGAGGTGCCGCGTGATGTCGCTGCTAAGTTTAATGGTGTTATAAAGTCAAAAGATTGGCATGATTATGCAATAAACAAGGTTGTTGATGCGTTCAAAGTATGCGGCTTTGACGGTTTGGGAATTACAGAATCGCCGGTTTTGGGTGGTAGTGGTAATACAGAGTTTTTAGCGTGTTTTAAATTAAGAAAATAAGTTAACTTTAATTGTTAACTTATTGAGATTATTTTTTTATTTTATTTTTTATTGTTTGTGCGGTTTGTGCGATTTTTTGTCGTAAAATGTACGTTTTTTGATGTTTTTTCTGTACGTGGGGGCGTGGTAATAAAAATGTACAGATTGCAATGTTTTTCTTGAATTGGTGCGGTTTTGGGGCTATTATCAACTGGTATTTTTCTTAACATAGGACAAAACAATGGCAGACGATATTAAAAAAATTCATGAACGTGAAGCAAAGTGGCAAAAAAGATGGGCTGATGCGCGCGCATTTGTGCCAAAAAATGATGGTTCAAAACCAAAATATTATAACTTGATTGAATTCCCTTTCCCAAGTGGCTCTGGTTTGCATGTTGGTCATATGTTGCCATATACGGGTATGGATGTTTTGGCGCGCTTTCGTCGTATGCGTGGGTTCGATGTATTGTATCCAATTGGTTATGATTCGATGGGTATTTCGTCTGAAAATTATGCCACCAAAATTGGCAAGCACCCAAGTGAATCTGTCGCAGAACTGATTAAAATTTTTGAACGTGATATTTCAATAATGGGGTTGTCTTTTAACCCGGAGTCCAAACTTTCAACGTCTGATCCTGAATTTATCAAGTGGACACAGTGGATGTTTATTCAATTTTACAAGGCAGGTTTGGCGTATAAATCAGAACTGCCGATGAATTGGTGCCCGGCATGCAAAACAAATCTGACCAATGAAGAACTGGAAGATGGCAAGTGTGAACGCTGTCATGGGCCTGTTGAAAAGAAAATGAAATTACAGTGGAATCTGGCAATCACAAAATACGCAGACAGATTGATTGATGATTTGGAACTGGTTGATTATCCAGAACGTGTTAAAACAGAACAAATAAACTGGATTGGTCGTTCGCATGGCGCAGATGTCAATTTTCAGGTTGGCGATGATGTTATGACTGTTTATACAACGCGTATTGATACAATATTCGGTGTGACGTTCTGTGTGTTGGCACCTGAACATGCGCTGGTCAAAAAATGGCTGAATGCGGGCAAGATTAAAAATACAGATGCAGTGAACGAATATATTGCCGCGGCACGTGCCAAGACCGAAATCGAACGCACAGACGTTACGCGTGAAAAAACGGGTGTTCGTTTGGATGGCGTTATGGCGACAAATCCATTTAATGGTCGCGAAATTCCAATCTTTATTTCTGACTATGTTCTGGCAGATTATGGATTCGGTGCGATTATGGCGGTGCCTGCACATGATGGTCGTGACTGGGATTTTGCGAAAAAATTTGGTTTGGATATCATCCCTGTTCTGTCTGGTGGTGAAGAAGGTAAAGTCTGGGAGGGAGATGGTGCACATATAAACTCGGCGTTCTTGGACGGTATGGGCAAAGAAGATGCGATTGCTGCTGCGATTAAATATGGTACAGAACACGGTTTTGCACGTGGTACGACCAAGTATAAATTAAAAGACTGGGGTTTTTCGCGTCAGATGTACTGGGGTGAACCAATACCATTAGTATATTGTGAAAAATGTGGTTGGGTACCTGTACCGGAATCTGAACTGCCATTGATGCAACCGTATATGGAAGATTACAGACCGACAGATGATGGCGAAGGTCCATTGGCGCGTGCCACAGATTGGGTAAATACAACTTGTCCGCATTGTGGGGGGGCTGCGAAGCGCGAAACAGACACTATGCCACAGTGGGCTGGGTCTTCGTGGTATTTCTTGCGCTATTTAGATTCCAAGAATAATGATTCGTTCTGTGCGCGTGAAATGTTGGATAAATGGATGCCGGTTGACCACTATAACGGTGGTATGGAACATACGACACGTCATGTTCTGTATTCCAGATTCTGGTACAAGGTATTATCTGATTTGGGCTTTGTTCCAGGTGTTGAACCATATAAAAAGCGTACCAGCAATGGTCTGATTATGGCAGTAGATGGTACAAAAATGTCCAAGTCGCGCAATAACACTGTGCCAAGTTCGGATGTTGTTGCACGCAGTGGCGCAGACGCATGTCGTATGACAATCTTGTACCTGGGACCCTGGGAACAAAGTGCAAACTGGTCCGAAGATACATTGCGCGGTGTTGAACGCTTTTTGAAACGCGTGGAAAATCTGTTTGATAATTTGACAGATGAACCAATGACGGCAGAGCAAGAACGTTTGCAACATAAACTGATTGCAGATGCGACAGAGCGTCTGGAAGGTATGAAGTTTAATACGGCTATATCTGCCATGATGGAATATATCAATGCGTTCGGTGGCAAAATGCCCCGCCCTGCGTATGAAACATTGTTGCAAGTATTGAATCCATTTGCGCCACATTTAACCGAAGAAATGTGGGAAAAACTGGGGCATGCTGATATGCTGGTGTTTGAACCATGGCCAACATTTGATGCGTCAAAGTTGGTTGAAACGCAGATGACAATTGTTGTGTCAATCAATGGCAAGCGTGCAGCGGAATTTGTTGTCCCTGCGGACGCTGATGAACAGGCGATTGTTATGGCGGCAAAAAATGCTGCGGGCGCCAAGTTGGACGGTTGTGAGGTAATCAAAACAATTGTTGTGCCAAAGAAATTGGTAAACTTTGTGGTGAAAAAGTAAGTCTGAAACCGTGTAAAAAAAATCCCCAAACGGGGATTTTTTTAAATGCTGTCTGCGTTGACCCAGCGGCCGTCTTTCAGCAAGCCCGGCGCCATGCCTTCGTTTGTGCGCAGTGCGTCAATTACGCTGCGCGCCTTGGCTGCGTCCAGATTGATGATACGTACTTTGTACATATCGCCTTCGGTGACAACAATTGTGTCGCCGTATTGTTTCATGCGATTTGCCAATGCGTCAGCGCTGTCTTGAGCGTAAAATGCCGCTAATTGGATGCTGTATGGACCTGAAACAGGTGTCGCTGCAACCGGCGCTGGTTGTTCTGTGACAGTTGTAGTCGTGCCCAATGTTGCATTTTTTACCGTTGTTGATTCTTCGACCATAACCTGGATTTGAACTTTGCCCTGCCCGTTCAAGCCGATTTTTTGTGCGGCTGCAGGCGACAAGTCCATTAAACGAGTGTTAACAAATGGTCCACGGTTGTTTACACGAACAACAACAGATTGCCCGTTGTCTAAATTCGTGACGCGTGCGATTGATGGTAATGGTAATGTTTTGCTGGTCGCAACCATTTGTGCGGCGTCAAATGTTTCGCCGTTGCTGGTTTTAGAACCATTTAATTCAGCTGGGATAATGCCCGCAACACCGATTTGATTATAAGTTAAGTCTTCGACAGGGATGTATTGTACATCTTCAACCTTGTATGCAGAACCTATATGATATTTTGGTGCGGCCGCCAACAAATATGCATCGTTTAACGATTCTGTGCCGTTTGCAGCTATCAATGTTTCTTCGCCAAAGCCGCCGTCTGCGCCATAGTTAGTTGTGCTGTTGCCTGTTGTGCTTAAATCTGCACAGCCCGACAATATTGCGGTTAATGCCGCCAAAGAGATAAGTTTTTTCATAATTTAGGACTCCTTACATTCCATATTATGATAGTATTTTATCATAAAAAAGCCCTGTTTACAAATTTTATTTTTGCATGCGCTTATCAATCAGATGTGCAACTGGTAAGTATATGATTCCATAGCATGCAATCGCGACGCCCAATGTCCATATGTTGGTTATTTCGATTTTGTTTAATATTAAGCCTAAAATTGCAGCCCATAAACCAAATGCGATGGTTGTGCGAACTGTGCGAGAGTCATGACGCGTTAATTCGCGTTTGCGGCACGCGCGACCCAGTAAATAATTTTTTATATATCCGCTGATTACAACACCAATCGGAATTGCCAGATAGCCCACAAATGGGAACAGAACCAAATATAATACAGCGGCAATGCTCAAAGAAATCATACTGGTTTTAACGGGGGTTTTGACATCTTGGGATGCGTATAATGTTTTGCTGTATATTTGGCTGACCAACATTGCAGGCAATACAAAGACCTGAATCATAATTGCCATGGCGACCGCATGCGTCGATTCTGCTGTCCATGCGCCATATTCAAACAGGTATTTGATGATTGGTTTCGCCAAGACAAATAAGCCTGCAACGCACGGCAGTATCAACATCATAGAACGGCGCAGCGATGAATTTTGTTGGATATATACGCTGCGCATATTGTTGTTTGCCAGTGCGTTTGATATGGATGACATTAAAACAGTGCCAACCGCCAACCCAATCATAGCAAAAGGCAATTGAATAATTCTGTCTGAATAATACAGCCATGATACTGCGCCGCTTTGAAAACTGGCGACCAATGTGCCGACGATAATTGTTATTTGATAAAAACCGTTGCCAACAATGCTGACACCCAGGCGTTTAAACAAGGCTTTAATTTTCGGTGTCCAGCGCGGTTTAATTAAGTACAGGCCAAAATGGTGCCGTCTTATGCGTGACCATAAAACACCAAATTGGATTATCCCGGACAATACGACTGTTCCTGCCATCAGGTATAATATATGTGTGCTGCCAAATGCCATGGCGAATAACAACGCGCATATCAGCATTATGTTTAATAATACAGGCATAAACGCCGCCAACAAGAATTTGGAAAACGCGTTTAAAATCGCGGATAAAAATGCTGCGCCACATATAAAGATTACATATATGAACATGATACGCGATATAACAATGGTCATTTCTAATTTGCCGGGCGTTGCGTCAAATCCAGGTGCTAATCCCCACACGATTAATGGCATCAGTATTTCAAATATGATTGTTATGCCCAGCAGGCCAACCATTAACCAAGAAAATACATTGCGTGCAAAGTTTTCGTCTTTCTTGGCATCGGTGTACATAGGAATAAAGATAGCGGATAATGCGCCTTCTCCCAGCAGGTCACGGAACAGATTGGGTAATTTAAATGCAGCTAAAAATATATCAGACAGTCGCCCCGCCCCCAATACGCGCGCAATTAACATATCGCGAACAAAGCCGAAAATACGACTGATGCCTGTCATTGCGCCAACGCCGAAAATGTGTTTGCCAAGTTTCATAGTTTAGATTATACTGCTTATTGCAAAGGAAAATCAAGATAGGAATATCAATTATGAAAAAACTGTTTATGTTATTTGGCGCAATTGGTGTGTTGGCTGGGTGCGCTGGGGCTGATAATGAAATTGTCGCTTCGCTGCCGTTGGCGGATATTTATAAAACTGCGTATGCAGAATTTAATGACAAAAACTATGAAGAAGCGGCCACCGAATTTTTAAAGGCCGAAACTCAATATCCGGCCAGCCCATGGGCGGCTGATGCGCTGGTTATGGCGGCATATTCACAATATATGGACAATGATTTTGCCGGTGCAATTTTGGCGGTTGACAGATTTATGCGTTTCCATCCTGGGCATCAAGATGCTGCGTATATGTTATATCTGCGTGGAATGTGCTATTATCGTCAGGTCAGTGATGTGCGTCGTGAACCAGGGATGAGTGCGTATGCATTACAACAATTTCAAACACTGGTTCAGCGTTTCCCACACAGCCCGTATGCAAAAAATGCAGAAAATAAAATTCGTATTTTAAAGAACTATATTGCAGGCAAGGTTATGTATTCTGCGCGCAATGATATGAAAAAAGAAAACTGGACCAGTGCAATTAACAGACTGCAATCGATTGTGACGGATGCCCAAGAAACAGTAATGACGGCAGAGGCAATGTATCGTTTGACAGAATGTTATACTGCGATTGGTTTGCCTGAACAAGCTAATGGCTATTCTGAAATGCTGAAATTGAATTTTCCGGATAACGAATGGACAAAAAAGTTGAAATAAAAAACCGCATTTGCGGTTTTTTATTTATGATATTTTTTCAACACGACGGACGCGGCGTTCGCAGTCATCAAATGGGCTTTCTAAAAATGTTTGAGTGCACAAAAACGCAACTTCGATGTCAATGTCATCTGCAGCCAAGGCCAAAACATTTATGTCGTCGTGAAAACGGTCGTCGCGTGCTTGGTTTGGTGTGTTGCAGCGCGATGCGCGGATGTGTTTATATCTGTTTGCAGCAATCATAACGCCTGCGCCTGTGCCACAGATAATAATTCCACGTGATTTTTCGTCGTTTTTCATTGCGTCTGCCAGTGTTGCAGCAATATCTGGATAGTCAACAGATGTGTTCGGATCATCAACCCCCAGGTTAACAACATTGTATCCCGCAGCAGCCAGCATTTCGATTAAATACAGTTTTAAACCAACCCCACGATGGTCGGAGGCAATGTAAATCTTGCTCATTTTCCTTTATCCTTTCTTTTTGTAAGTTTGCATTCCAATCCGGTGTTCCCAGTAATGTTTAATGTGTTATATGAAAGCGTCCCGGTCATTTTTGCGGCATTAAAGATGTTCGCCGTGTTTACGGTTGCAGAACCGTCCAACGTGCCATGTAAAAATAATGCAGGTGCAGACACATCACCAATGACAACGCCACCACGACCAATAACGACCACTTCGGCGATAATGTTGCCGACAACTTCACCATGAATTTGGACGGTGTGATCTGTTTTTATGTCGCCTGTTAATTTGCAACCTGCCCCGATAACGGTTGGAGATTGTTTTTCTGTTGAATTTGTAAATGCCAGCATTTTATTGTTCCTCTTTTACAAACTTGGTTGGATCAAAAGGTGCACCTTTGTATCTTATTTCATAGTGCAGATGTGGGCCTGTTGAGCGACCGGAATCCCCCGCCAGACCGATAACTGTTCCTGGGCGGACCCAATCGCCGCGCGAAACCTTTATTTGAGACAAGTGGGCGTATAATGTCGTAAACCCAAGCCCATGGTCGATTTCAACTGTGGTGCCATAGCCAACGCGGTCGCCTGCTGAAACCACGCGTCCTGGTGCAACAGCCAACAGTTCTGTGCCGATTTTTCCAGCAAAATCAATCCCGCGATGTTTTTTTGGCTTGCCTGTAAACGGGTCTTTGCGCGTTCCATAATTGGATGTTATGCGGGACTGTACCGGTTTTCCCAATGGTAAAACCTCGTTCAGACGACGCAATCCGTTCCAAAGTTCCAATCCGTCAGCCAATTTTTGATATTTATCGTCTAATTTTTTGTCGAATTCAATAGGTGTAAATGCAGAACCAACCAATGGGCTGGAATATTTGTTTGCGCCTTTTATTAGTGTTTTTTCACTGACCCCCAGCGCAATTAATGTGCTGTTAATTTTTTTGATTTGCTTTTGCAATTCTTCGGTATTTTCTTTGGTCAAAGCTGTTATTGTATCTACTATTATATTGTCCGCAGTTGCCATTTCTGCCATTGATTCCATCATTTGAGTATTTTGTTTTTTTAGCCCTTCGTTCTCTGCGCGGGTTAATTCATACTCTGCAGCCAGTTCGGACATTTTTAGATATTCTGGTGCATAATCTTCGTCTTTTAACATTTCGACAATGCGGGTGCGTAAAAAGTCCAGTTCACCCCAGGTTTTGCTGCGGCTGTTCATCAATTTTTCTTTGTCTGAGTCAGATGTGTCTTTGGCATTTAATATTTTATCGTCAATTACATTTAATTCGCGTGCCAGAGATGTATATTTGGATAAATATGTTTGTAAATCGTTCATGTGTCGGGCGTGTGTGTCGCGAACCATTTCAAGTTGCTGGGTGCGTTTTTGCAACAGTGGGCGATGGTATACAAAAACATATGTTGACCAAGATGCCCACAATACTAATCCAACCTTGCCGCAAAAGCGTGTAAAACGCCAAAAGCTGCTTTGTTCAAAAGAATACACATTGCCGCGCGGTGTGTCCATAACAGTGAACTGGCGCGGTGGGAAAAAACGCACAATCATACGCCAAACGGCACGGAAAGGCGATGTTATAAACGCCCACAGTGATGTAAAATGTCTGGTTATAAAGTTTATCATTTCTGGGATATTTTAGACCCTGCTTCTGCAATAGTCAAGCCGTCGCGTAAAATAGGTTCGTAATTCATTGGTAATCCTTGATGAACGACGGTGATGCCTTTGGTGCCAAGTCGGCCCGATATTAATACGCGTTCGGCGGTGTTTTTTGCGCCAAATAGCGGAAGGATGTTTATGTCGCCCAGTTTTTTTGACATCGCAGAAATGGCTTTGGCAGTGGTGGCTGCATCTGTAATTATGCAAAATGTGCCCATTGGGCGTACGCGTGCGATACAGCGCGATATCCAATTTGTTAAATCTGCGTTATGATGTGCGTTATGATGTGCGGGTGTGCCGTTAAAGTATGGCGGATTAGTTATGACTAAATCAAATGTGTCTGGTGTGCGCCATGTTGCGATGTCTGCGTTAATAAGTGTCAGATTTGTATCGTTTAATTCAGCGTTTTGTCGGCAAATATCTAACATTTCTGTAGATGTGTCAATACCTGTTATTTGACAATTTGGATTGTTTGCATGCAGGCAAAGTGCCGCGCCACCTGTGCCAATGCCAACTTCTAGTACGGTTTTTGCGTTGCGCGGGGCAAATGCTGCCAGCCATACAGCGTCAGATGTGGGGTTATAAAAACTGCGTCGCATTTTTACGCGACCACCCATCAAGGTAAAAATTTCTTGTTTTATGCTCATATGCCCTTATAATAAAACATTGAAAACAAAAGGCAAGTTTATGTTAAATGATGTTTTAGTTGTTCAAAGTGCTGTCAGTGCGTTTAATAATGCTGCGCTATTTTTGCCGGCCTTTTTGTGGTGGGCGTTGTTATCGTTGCCATTGTTTTTGATGGTATGGATGTGTGGGGATGCCTTTATGGCCAAGATTGGATGGAATAAACAGAATCTGTTAGAGCGTGCCTCTGTTTGGGTGGCAGGTCTGACCTTTGCGTGGGTTGTTTTGTTCAGTGGAAATTACAATGTTTTGCGCGACAATATGTCTGTGTTGCCTATGATGACCGCATTGCTTATATTTTTGTCATCATTGTTTGTTTCGTCGCATTTGCGTGAAAAAAAGTTCGAAAAATTTGGTTGGCGCTGGTGGCTTGTTGTCTTGGCATTATTGATATTTGTCGGCACATGCGATATGCATGCGTGGTGGGGGCCGCTGTTGCAAATCGGCGCGTTGTTGTTTGGTTTTTTGTTGGGGCGTGCGGCGCGTGCCTCGATGCGACCAGTTAGTGGCACTGTATTAATTGTGTTAACGACAACGATTGCGATTTTAATGCAACCAGAATTTTTCAGATTTGGTCAATTGGGTAATCTGACAGTTTTACATTTGGTTGCTATTTTGTTGTTGGGTGTCGTTGCGATGATGACGGTTGCAATATTTAATATCAAGTCATGCGCAAAATTGCGGGACAGCGTCTATGTTAAATTAAAGTGGTTATTGCGTGTTGTTTCTGTGTTGGGTTGCGCCCTATTCTTGTTAACCGAAGCGGTGCCGGTGTTTATTGGGACATTGGCGGCAGTTTTTGTGATGTTTGCGCTGTCGATATGGCATGCGAATTCAATTAGTTCTGTGTTAGGAGATAAAATGTTGGCACTGACATGGATTTTGTTCGGAATTATTACGGTTATGCCAGTTGTTTCTGCATTAGGTCTGATATATTGGATGAATTCGTCAAAGATTAAATTTTGGTCTGAATCCAAGGCGTTGTTATAATTCGTTATATTTATTTAATACCATTTTTTGCGCGGATAATGTATTATTTGCCTGTTGTTAACCGTTTAAGTATAAAGTAGGTATATTATGGCGATACATCCAACTGCAATTATTCACGAAGGCGCACAATTGGGCGCAGATTGTAAAATTGGACCATATTGCATTGTGGGGCCAAATGTTGTTTTGGGCGATAGGGTTGAACTGATTTCTAATGTTGTTATTGATGGAAAAACTTCGATTGGTGATGATTCAATTGTTTATCCGTTTGCTGTTCTTGGCGTGATGAGTCAGGATTTAAAATGGCAAGACGAATCAACTATGACTGGTTTACGAATTGGTAAGCGTTGCAAGATTCGTGAATATGTGACAATTCATTCGGGCACACCTGCGTCTGACGGAACTGTGATTGGCGACGATTGCCAAATTATGGTTAACGCGCACGTTGGACATGATTGCAAGGTGGGAAACAGCGTGGTTATGTCTAATTTGGTTCAGGTTGCCGGACATGTAGAAGTTGAAGACTTTGCGATTTTATCTGGTGGCACAATGGTTTTGCAGTTCGCGCGCATTGGTCGAAATGCGTTTGTTGGTGGTATGTCCGGTGTTGGCAGTGATGTTTTGCCTTATGCGATTTATGACGGGTCTCCACGTGCAGTTTATCGTACCATTAATCGTGTTGGGTTGATGCGTCATGGCTTTACAAACGAAGATATGCACGCGATTCATGCTGTATATTCTGCGGTATTCCGTTCGGACGAAGGAACGGTTGCTGACCGCTTGGCCAAGATTAGAAAAGAAGTAAAGAATAATAAGTACGCGATGGATGCAATTGATTTTATTGAAAACCGTTCAAAGCGTGGTATTGGAACATCTAAAAATGCAGAATAAGAAAAATCGCGTTTTTATTATCGCAGGTGAAGTGTCGGGTGATGTTTTAGGCGGTCGTATAATGGCCGAAATGCGCGGCGCTGAATTTGTTGGTATTGGTGGCGAAAATATGCAGGCGGCGGGCTTAAAGTCGCTGTTCCCGATGTCTGATTTATCGGTTATGGGAATTGTAGAGGTGTTGGCGCATGCGCGGACTTTGACACATCGGATTAATCAGACTGTATCTGCGATATTGGATGAAAAGCCAGATGTTGTTTTAACGATTGATTCGCCGGGTTTTGCGAAAAGCGTTATTAAAAAATTACGCGGTTTGCCAGATGGACAAAAACTAATCGCAAACGGTTTGCGGTTTCATCATGTTGTCGCGCCCCAGGTTTGGGCGTGGCGTTCTGGACGCGCAAAGAAATACGCCAAGATTTTTGATAAATTGTACGCGTTTTTTGATTTTGAAATACCCTATTTTACTAAACATGGGTTAGAAACGGTTGCTGTTGGGCATCCGATTGCGGACAGTTTGTTGGGTGAAAAGTGCGCCGCACCAAAAAAAACAAAAGAAAAGATGATTACATTAATCCCAGGCAGCCGTATCAGCGAAGTAAAGCGTTTGATGCCGTTGATGCGTGATGTTGTTGATATGTTGGTGCGTAATGGGTATCAGGACTATAAATTTGTTATTCCAACGGTTGAAACAACACAAGATTATATAACAAATGAAATCAAAAATTGGACCGTTAAACCGGCATTGATACCGTCGGGTCAGCGTTATGATATTTATGCAAAAACTTATATTGCGATTGCGGCCAGTGGGACCGTGACTGCGGAATTGGCAATGATGCATGTGCCGACAATTGTTGTTTATAAAATGAATCCGATAACAATGTGGATTGGGCGGCGTTTGATTCATGTGAACTGGGTATCATTGGTTAATATTTTGTTAAATCGCGGTGTATATCCGGAACATTTGGGGGCGGATGCTGTGCCTGATAAGATTTTAGATTCGGTTCAGCAACTGACTATTCCGTCAAAGCGCACAAAGATGATTAATGAATTAAAATCTTCGGATGTATTGTGGCGCAAATCTGATGGTGGCGCCGCGAAATTAATTGCAGATGGGGTTATGAAATAAAAAAACGCCGAAATTGGCGTTTTTTTATTATCTTAATCCCTTGTCACGACAGCATGCAGATGCAGCAGATTGCCAGCTGGGGTATTCTTTGGCGGGGCTGCGTAAATCGCGCCAAGGTTGCCATCCACTGCACGTTTTTTTGGAACCATTACCAGTGCATTTTGCATATCTGCGCAATGTGCATGTTTGATTTGAAGTGCGTCCCATATCTGTTGTACATTTTACGACAACATTTTGATTCTTTGCATCGTTTTTACCCAGTTGTTTAGATGACAGAACCTGATATGCGTTTGCTGTGCATACGGTTGAAAATGCGATAATTACAGAAATGAATAATTTTTTCATACCTGCCCCCTTGATTTATATTTTTATTATAAGTAAAAGCGGCAAAAAATACAATAAGTTTTTATTCTGCTGGGTTTTCTGACGTTGTCCACGGACGGTCATTCATAATCAGGTAATATATTTGTCCATCTTCTTCGCCAGGGTTGCGCAGAATTGGGCGCACAACATAAATATCAACATCGCATGGGGATGATGTGTTGCCCTGCACTTCCATCAAGTCTTCGTGGAATTTTGCGGCGAAATCGTTTGCCATCAAGAACGCGGCGTCATCATCGGCGGCACTGGTTGAGTCGCCAAGCCACATTAACCACATACCATAATTTACGACATTGTCTTGACCTTCTTGGATATCGTCTGCTGACAACAACAGGTATGGCACAAATTCAATATTGTTTGTAAATTCGCTGGTTGAATCGCTGGTAAAGTCATACATATCCGCGGCAAAACTTACAATCATATACAATGCGCCGGCTTGGGCTTCGAATTTTGCCAACGAACCTGCCGCCGTCAAAGTGCTGTGAAATAACCAATTGCGTGTTTTTGATGCCAATGAACCCGTGCGTCCCATCTTTGCGGCCTTGCTGATTTTGTCGCCGCCTGAAAATGCGGTTTTGAACGCTTTGATTCCGCGCATGACTTTTGTCCCTTTGATTTTTTTTGATGCGCGTGTAAATACATTTCCGCGTTTCGGAGCCTTGGATAACACTTTCCCGTTTTTCATAATATGGCTTATTTTAACCAATTCAGAATATTTTTCAGATGCTTCTTTGTATTGCTTTACATCATCGATTTTTTCTAATTCTTTTATTGAGTCATTGATAGTTTCAAGATTTTTTTCTGTACCTTTTATTTTCTGATCCAGTGCATCAATAGCGTTTTGTTTATCTTTACCAGTCAGTTTTTTTGGATTTTTCCCCAGGTTGCGTTGGTTGTTTATTTGCTGCTCTAAATTTTTAATTTGTCTGTTGATGTCTCTTTTTTGCGAGCCCATCGTATCTGGCAGTTTTGTTTTTAATTTTTCAATTTGTTTTTCATAATTGGCGATATTTTTATTTATCTTTGACATATCTGGGGCGATTTCGTTGGCCTCGTCCAGCAATTTTCGTGCTTTTTTCAGCTCGTCCAACTCTTTTGTTGCGCGTTGTTGCGTGACCAGGACTTTGCGATATTTTTGTGCGTTTTCGGTTTTTTTGGTGGCGTTATATACACTGCGCAGTTTGCCCGCTTCTTTGGATATTTTTGTTGCTTTTTTATTCAGCACGCCTAAATCGTCCAGATATTTTACCATATCTTCCATTGCGCCGGCGGTTTTTTTGTATTCGCTGACATCGTCGATTTTTTCCAGATCTTTAATTTCAGTTTCCAGATTTTTTTTGTTCTTTTTTAATTGGTCTATCAAATTTTCATTTCTTTTAAATGCATCGGAACTTTTGTCCATTGTTTTTCCCGCATCGGTTAAATCATCGATGCGTTTTGTCACATCTGCCAAATCGTCTGTGCGGTCAATGAATTTTTTTACATCTGCGCTGTTTTCCAGAGCTTTTAATATAGGCGACAGGTTTTTCATTGCGCTTAATGCGCGTGCGCCTTTGACAGTGCCAGAAACGGCGGCACTGCCGCCCATTGTGGCAATGGTTAGTATAACTTCGGCAGCGACTTCGGCATATCCAATCCATTCCAGATTAATATCGCCAGCGATATAAAAATCTTGGTCTTCGCCAGTGGTTATTTTCCCTGCGCTGTTTATTGGTAAATCATCCCCGGCGATTGCGCTGCGACTGGTGCACAGGCCACCGTTTAACATACCGTTTGGATAAAGTTTGTCCATATTGTCAGCGATATATTGTAGTGATACAGTGTTGTTTTTGTCGGGGCCGACAAAGTCACGCAACGCGCCAGATTGCGTCACCATAATTGCATACCACGCGGGATTGGTATTTGTCCACATTGCATCGTCGTTAATGTCGCCGACGCGTGGGTTTGGGTCAGATGATGGCAAACGGCGTTTGCCTGCCAATGCAATTTTTTGTTTCAGCAGTTTTGGCTGTGTTTCATAGTTGATAACAATTTCGCGTCCGTTTGAAAATTCATATCTGATAGGAGTGAATTTAATAGTATCGGTTTCGTTTGCGCGTGCGATTTCGGGGCAATTTAAAACCGCCGATAAAACATCTTTGTCGGCGAAAACAGCGTATAATTGTGTTTTTACATCGATTTCATCGGCAAAAGGATCAATTTGATTTGCAACAGCGGCAATGTTTTCAGCAAAAACCTTGCTGGCACATGGGGTTGCCGGATCATCTGCATGTGCAACAGATGTTGATAATAATATTATGAAAAGTGTTATTAATCGTTTCATTGTTATTCAATGCCAAATGGCCCGTCAACGATTGTTATTTTTTTTGGTGTCTCGCTAAAATTTTTTGGCAAAGGAAAGGTCACAATGTACAGTTTAAGCCCCTTACACGTGGTGCCGTTTAAGCTTTCTTGGATAGCGGTTGCTTTTAACTTTGCCGATTCTAGGTCGGTATAACTTAGTAGATCAGGAGTGTCGTCGCGACACAACAAGCCCGAATAATCTGGCCTGAATCGATACGGGTTGTTCCTGCTTGTTATAAGATAGTTTGTTGTGTTGATGTACAGATAAAAGTCAGTTGTATCAAATGTAAGCTCACTAAATACATTAGACATATTTTTGTTTATAACACTATCGTCGTCAATAACAGCCAGGCTGTGGTCGCTGCATTTTTTATTCCAAAATGTGTTTTTGGATAATTGGGATGTTTCTATTTCTTCGCCCTTTTCCCAGGCAGCGTCATCAGGCTGAAACAAGAACATAAAGTGTTCTTTCCCAGTTAGACTCATAGGGGTCACTGGTGTCTCTTCTTCGTTGTCGCTTTCGTTGTCATCATTGTTGTTGTCATCATCGTTGTTGTCATCATCGTTGTTATTAGTACATTCGGGAGCGTTTGGATTTTTGCGGCATTTTTTTGCCTTTTCAAGTTCTGCCATTGATTCTTCGTATTCTTTCTTAGCCTGGGCAACGTCTTCTTGACGTTTGTAATATTCATCTAAATCTTCGATGTTAATTTCCTGGTATGCGCGTTTGCCTTCGTATGGTTCATAACCGGCGGCTTCGTTCGCCATGCGTTCGGTAAAGGACAAGTCGGCGTATGTCGTTGGAAAATCTGTCTTTTGGATTTCAAAATCGTTGGCACCGTTTTCAGCCTGTAATGCAGCCAATTCTTGACGACGCTCTTCAATCTCGGTCGCCCAATTGGGGGTGCGGGTTGTTGTGTCGATTTTTATTTGTGCTGTGGGTGTGGCGACCGTTGGAAATGCGGTGCCGGTGTTCGGCTGGGCAACAACATTTTGTGCGCGATAATCATTAAATGCGCCATCAATATAGCCCGCGCACGATGTTGCATAGTTGCCGTTTGACATACGTGATAACTGAACCATTATCGCGGGGCGAATGTCTGTCAGCTTGGTGTTCGCGCAATTGTTCAGCCCCCTGCACTGCACCGCGATTAATGATGCGACGGTGCGTTGGCAATCGTCGGTTTGAACACTGGGTCCCTGGGCGTATACCGGTTGTGGCATACGCTGATTATACGGAGAGTCGGCATTCCAAAATGGATTTGTTGAATAATTTTGAACATTTTGAATCACGCCATATTTTGAAAAAGGTGTTGATGCGTCAGACACATACGGTGCAAAAAGCCCGTATAAACAGCATATTAAGAATATATGTTTTATGTGTCTTTTTCTCAATCCATAACCCTTATGTGCTTTATTATAACAAAAACGCGTTTCCAATGAAAGACAAAAATCCACCAATGAAAAAGAACGGCGCAAATGGGATGTATTTTTGTTTTTTTCTTTTTGCCCATATCGCCCCAATGATGCACGCGATAATCAATGCCCAGCCCAGCCCGTTTGTGCCCAGCCATAACCCGCCTACGCCCATCAGTTTGATGTCGCCCATGCCAATTGGCGGGTATGGTGCGGGTGCTTTTTTTGATATGTAATAATCAAAAAACAATCCGGTGGCCATGCCCAGTAAATAACCAAATGTTGCGCCAAAGACAGCCTGGGGAAAAGAGATGGGAAACGGGAAAAACGCAATCAGAATTAGCCCGATCAGCATAAGTGGGAATAAATATGCATCTGGGATAATGCGACGACGAAAATCCGCGATTGATATCAATGTGCCAAGTGTCGCCGCTGCCAGGATTAAAATGATGAAAAATATCTGTGAAAAAAACATGTTTTCTCCCTTGCGTTTCGAATCGTAATTATGATACAATATTATTATAAAGTACAACAAGGGTTTTATGATATGAGTAAAGGTTGGGATAATTCAATGCTAAAAAAATTAAAAGCATTGACCGGCAAAGGTTTGTCTACATCTGAAATTGGTAAGCGTTTAGGAATGTCAAAAAACGCAATTGTGGGCAAATTAAACAGATTGGGCTGGAACGCCAAGGCGGGCGGCGCGGTGGCAGACGCGCCTGCAAAGAAAGAGTCGAAAAAGGCGGTTGCGCCAGAAAAGAAAGTCACCGAAAAATCGGTCGCAAAAACTGCAACTAAAAAAGCGGTGTCGAAAACGGTGGCGCCTGCGGCTAAAAAGGTTGTGGCCAAGAAAGAAACCAAAAAGCCTGCGACCAAGAAAGCGGCTGCGCCTGCGGCTAAAAAGCCTGCTGTCAAAGCGGTGGCGCCAAAGGAAAAAGCAGAAAAGAAAGATTCAAAAAGCGCGGCCAAGAATTTGGCGATGCATCAGCGCATAATTCAACATTCGTTGGAAATGGCGAATTTAAAGCCTAATCAGTGCCGTTGGCCGATTGGCGATCCTGATTCTGAACATTTTCATTTTTGTGGGGAAACTGTTTTCGTGGGTAAGCCATATTGCTATGAACATTGTAAACAGGCATATCAATTTACTGCGCCAAAAAAGAAATAATTTATCAAGGGGCAACAGATGGCAAGCGAGAGAGAAAATATTTTGTCCGTACAAGATTATGATGTCGCCGGAAATGCTTTTCGGGCTTATTATGATGCAGACAAAAAATTGGTTTTTGTCCTGGATTTTCTTGTTAATGATATCAAGCCAAATGTGCTGTTGGTAATTAATCCTGATGACAATCGGAAATGGGACGATATACTGGAAAATGACTATGGGGTCGATTTGGAAACGGTGCGCCCTAAAAAGGATAACAAATATCAAAAGTTAGATATCGAATACACTGGGTTGAATCTGTATGGTGCGTTGGTGCGCGCAAATGAAAATGGTGATGATTTGACGGACGAATTGAACAATTTAAATCATTTCAGACGACAGGTTGCACGTCGCGTCGCAACAGAACGGTTGGAAAATGCCCAGATTGTGGCTGAAAATGCGCGCGAAACAATAGAAAAAGCGAACGAAAAAACAGCAGAATTACAGGAAAAGTTGAAAAAAACACGCACAAAACTGACTGATGCGCGACGCAATATCGGGAAAGAGCCGACTAAACAATCTGCTGCAAAAATACTGCGGATGGAATCTCAAGTTGATACAATTAACGAACAGATAAAGCGCGCAAAAAAGCGTGCGCAAAATGCAGCTCGTCGCGAGTTGTCTGCCCAGGACGATATTGACGAGGCGCAGAAAATATTAAAAGCGTTGGGGGGCGAGAAGTTGCCAGCAACACCAATTATGACAGATGTTGCGGTTCAAAGCATCCCACCTGTGCCTGTGATACAAAATAATGACGAAACAACAGAACCAAAGGCAAAAAAAATGGACGATGATGTAAAACCTTTGTTTAATAAAGATCCAGAAATTCTTGATGATGAAATTGCCTTTAAGCCAATAGAATTTAATGTGCCTGCGGGTTATGTCGAAGAACAATCTGGTGACTCGTCAGAATCTGAATTTGTTGCGCCGACTCGGCCGTTGGCAGAAGAAAGCGAAACCGTGGTTCAAGAAAAGCCTGCGTTGGATGTTTTTGCGCCGGTTGCGCTGTCGGGCGAAGAAGAAAACAATGCCGTTTGGGGTAATATTAATCAAGAACCTGTTTATGCCGAAGAAAAGGATGTTGTTGTGGTGCCTGTGGCCCCAGAAACAGAACCTGGGGGCGATTCCGTCGTGACAGGGCCCGCGGTCGCACCTGTGGTCAGTGTTGCGCCAGTTGTAGAACCTGTTGTGGTCGAACCTGCGGTTGCACCAATCGTTTCAGAGTTGCGGCCTGTGTCGCCTGTGGCGGCAGCAACTGTATCGCCCGTGGTGACAACGACAAAACCAACAATGCTTTATTATGTTATGTTGATTGCCTTGATTGTTTTGTCTGTGTTTACTTTATGGTTGTATCAGAATTCTTCTAATGACGCGTTGCCGGAATTGGGCGCAAAGACAGCGATGCCTGTGGCAGAAGAAGTTGCAACAGAATCAGATTTGTCGGATTCCGAGGTGTCCTTGCCTTTTGTCGAAGCAGAACCTGAACCAGTGGAATCTGTTGTGGTCGAACCTGTTGCAGAAGAGCCTGCGGTCGCAGAGCCTGTTGTGTCTGAACCTGTTATTGCAGAACCGGTCACAGAAGAAACTGTTGAAGAAGTTGTAGAAGAAATTCAAATTGAAACAGTCACAGAAGAACCGGTCGTTATCGAGCCTGTCGTTGACCCTGTGGTTGAAGAAGTGGTTGAAGAAGCGGCGATGGAACCTGTGGTCGAAGAAGTGGTTGTCACGGAACCAGTAGTAGACAAGCCTGCGTATAATGTTTCTTCGCAAAATGAAAAAATGTTTGTTGCGCCGCATGACTATGAAACAGATGTTGTTGTTGAAACAGAAATTGAAACCTGTGCAGATGGTAATGCGCCTGATGTGGACGGTTGTTGTACCGGTGAAGCGTTGACACAGTTGCCAGACGGTGAAATGGCGTGTTGTTCGGATGTGACTGGGGAATGTTTCCCACCAATGCTTTAATAAATTAAATATAATAACTTATCTAAAAGTAAATCGGGAATCTCATGTAGCGTTTGTACACTACGATTCCCGATTTCCTTTTATCTAAATTATTCTATTTAATTTCCGCACTAATCACGAACAATGTTTTTTTTGTTCGGGAATCTCATGTAGCGTTATGTACACTACGATTCCCGATTTCCTTTTATCTAAATTATTCTATTTAATTTCCGCACTAATCACGGGGTATGGCGGTGCGGGAATCTCATGTAGCGTTGTGTACACCACGATTCCCGATTTCCTTTTATCTAAAAAAAACGCCCGTATGGGCGTTTTTTATTTTACGGGAGCTTGTTTAAACAAGTCGTCTGCCTTTACCTTTTTTTCTTTGGTTTTGACATGTGTTAACATTGCGTCCAATGCTTTGCGTTCAAACAACATACCACGCAACATTGCCAAAGCGTTTTGATTCTTGTTATAGAATTCAAATACTTGTTTTGGATCTGGATAGCGTGCTGCTTCGGCCCAAATTGCTTGTTGCAGGTCTTCGCGGGAAACTTCTACTTTGTTTTGTGTGCCCCACTCTGCCAAAATCAGACCCAGTTTAACGCGGCGTTCTGCATCTTTGCGTTCCTGTTTTTCATCCCATTTGTGTTCGCATTTCGCGTCGCCACAATGAGAATGAGAACGTTCGAATTCAGATTTTGCCATATTTAATTCTTGTTCAACCAATGTTTCTGGTAATTCCATTTTTACTTTGTCTGCCAATGTGTCCAGCAATTCGTTGCGCATTTCGCGTTGTGCTGCGTCTGCATATTGTTCTGTCAATATATTGCGGATATGCTGTTTTAATGCGTCAACAGATTCTTGGCCAACTTGTTTTGCCAATTCGTCGTTTAATTCAGGCAAGATATGTTTGCGGATTGCGTGAATTTCAACTTCGAATTTGGCATCTTGGCCAGCCAAGTTTTCTGCATGATAATCCGCAGGGAATTTAACATTTACATCGAATTTGTCGCCTGTTTTATGACCAATGATTTGGTCTTCGAACCCAGGAATAAATGCGCCAGAACCCAATGTCAGGTGATGCTTTTTCGCTTCGCCACCTTCGAATGCTGTGTCGCCAACAAAGCCTTTGAAGTCAATTACAGCGATGTCGCCGTTTTGTGCTTTGTACTTTTCGTCTTGCTTTTCAGCGATGCTGCGACTTTTGCGGATGTTTTCCAATGCGGTATCAACTTCTTTTTCATCCAGGTCAGCAACTTTCTTGGTGACTGTGATTTTTTCTAAATCAATTTCTGGTAATGATGGCAAAATGTCAAAGTCCAAAGAATATTCTGCGTCTTTGCCAATTTCCCAGCCGTCCATATCAGCCTTTGGCGCACCCGCCAAACGGATTTTTTTGTCTGCGATATAATCGTTTAAATCTTTGTTCATTAATTTATCAATTGCTTCGCCGTATGCAGACGCGTTATATTTTTGGCGTAAAATTGATAATGGAACTTTGCCCGCACGGAACCCAGGCATTTTAACCTTTTTGCCGTATTCTAATAAAATTTCATCGGCGGCAGCCTGTAAATCAGCAGCAGCGATTGTGCCGTTAACGGAATAATGTAAACCTTTGATTTTTTCTTTTTTAATCATTGTTTTCCCCTGTTAATTTATATTGCTGTGTGATTATACAATGTTTTTCAGTGAAAGCAATAATAAAAAAATCCCCATTGCGGGGATTTTTTACATTTCTGATGGAATTTCTAACCCCATCAAATCAATCGCTTTTGCCAGTGTGTCGTACGCAATCTGGGCAATGTGTAAGCGCCCTGCCCGTACGGAATCTGGTACATCTTCGCGCAGAATTGGGCAGTTGTGATAAAATGTGTTTATCAATTGACACAAATCGTATGTGTAATTCGCAATCATATCAGTCGCGCGATTGTCAAATGCTGCGTGTAATGTGCGTTCAAAATCTAAAACTTCTATTAACAAATTGCGTTCGTCGGATGTCATCGGCTGATAGTCTGCATTTGCGCTGAATGTGGCGCGTTTTAATACGCTGTTCAGGCGGACGGCAGTATACAAGATGTATGGGCCTGTGCGACCTTCAAAGCTGGTGACGGATGCGGGGTCAAAAATATAATCAGAACGCACATCGTGCATCAAATCGTTAAATTTAACCGCAGCCAGCGCAATAATGCTGATTGTGTCTGCGCTAAGTTTTTTACCGGATTCTGCAACGCGTGCCGCAACCGCTTCGTTGGCGATGTCCAGAACATCATCCAAAGTTGCTGCATTGCCATCGCGGGTTTTAAATGGTTTTCCGTCACGGCCGTTGATTGTACCGTATCCAATATGTTCCAGATTTTCATAACTGTAAATTCCGGACATTTCGGCAACACGGAATAACTGTTCAAAGTGCAGACCTTGGCGTTGGTCCGTGAAATATACGATTTTATTTGGGTTGTCTGTTTGTTTTCTGCAATATATAGCAGCCAAATCTGTTGAGTCGTATGTGTCTGCCCCACGTGAATCCAGCCACATATATGGCGGCATAGGCTTGTTGTCCGTTTCACGTTTTACAACGATTATTTGAGCGCCATCGCTTTCTTCTATCAGATTTTTTGCGGTTAATATCTTTTCGATTTCATCCAAGTATTTTGCGGCGTTGCGTTCGCCCAGATTGTAATCGAATGGCAAAATGTTTAAACGCTGGACCGTTGCGTACATCATATCCATAGAAATTGCCAAGAATTTTTCAAATAGTGCAAAATAGCCAGGATGCCCGTTTTGGAACAAGGCCTTGATTTGCTGGGCGTGCGCCTGGAATTCTGGATCTTGTTTCGCCAATGCACTGGCCGCAGGATAATATGTGTTTAATTCAACTGGGTCCAAATCAAAATCCACTGGTTTTGTTGGGTCAAAATTTTCTTGAAAATAAGGTAATTCAGGGTGTAATTTTTCAATCCACGCGATAATCAGCGCCATCGGTTTGCCCCAGTCGCCAATATGATTCCAAGAATATGTTGTGTGCCCCAATGCGCGCGCAATTCTGTTAAATGTGTCGCCAACAATAGATGTGCGTAAATGTCCAATGTGCAGTGTCTTTGCAACATTGTATGCGCCATAGTCTAAATCAATTGTTTGTGGGTTGTCAGATTTTGGGTTTTGTGGTTCTGTGGCAGAAGTCCATATAAATTCATCTTTTAATTTTATATTGATGAATCCGGGACCTGCGACAGATGTTTCTGATACAAATGGCAGTTCCGCCAGTTTTGGTGTGATTTCAGCCGCCAATTCACGTGGATTTTTGCCCGCAGCCTTTGCCATAACCATTGCGGCGTTTGTTGAAAAGTCGCCAAAATCACGATTTTTTGGGACTTCTAAATTAACCTTTGCGCCCAATTTTTCATTTATTGCGTTTGATACATATTTATATAAATTCATTTGTTTTTTGCCTTTTAAATCTTTTTTATATTGGTAATACAATTCTTACTTTTAATCCGCCCAATTCACTGTCTTCTAAAAACAATTGTCCGCCGTGGTTTTCAATTGCTGTTTGGGCGATAGACAATCCAAGCCCTGTTCCGCCGGTGTCGGCGCGTCGGGCGTCGTCAAGGCGCACAAAGGGTCGTAATGCGTCTTTTTTGCGGTCGTCTGGAATGCCAATGCCGTCATCTTCGATAAGAATTTCGACGCTGTCAGCAGAATCTGTTTCGGTGATTTTGATTTGCTTTTTTGCGTATCTGGCCGCATTTTCGATAATGTTTGTGAATGCGCGCGCTAATGCCATCGGTCTAGCATAAAACTGAGCCGGTGAATCCGGGAAGTCAGTTATAATTTTTTTGTTGCCTGCAGCGTCGCGTGCAATACGAGTCAGCATTGGCGGCAATTCGGTCGCCTGTTCTATTTCAGGTGTTTCGCCACGCGCAAACGCCAGATATCCGTTAACCATTTCAGTCATTCTGTCAATGTCTTGGATAAGAGTTTTGTTGTCTGCGGAATTTGTTTCAATAGCTAAGCGCATACGGGTCAGTGGCGCTTTTAAGTCGTGACTGACGGCGTTTAACATATCTGTACGCGTGCGGTTGTATCTGTCCAGTCGTTCTTTCATCGTAATCATAGAAGCCGCCGCTTCGCGGATTTCTTTGGATCCAGTTGGTTCAAAGCCTGGTGCGTCAAGCCCACGACCAAAACGATTGGCCGCGCGCGCAATGCGGCGTATGCTGCGTGTGTGCAGAATAATAAACGGCGCAATCAATATAGATACAATTAAAATAGAACCAATCAGCCAAATAATAAATACTTCGGTGCTGGTTGAATACACGCGTTGCAAAGACGAACCAAATGTTGCGATTTCATTGTTTTTAGTCGGCACATCAACAAACAACAAGCGTTTGCCCTTGTCCATATATATGGATGCGGGGCGGTTTAATTTGTTTTGAAGCTCTTTTGCCAATGGCCCTGTTTCGTGCGCGTCGTTATCGTTATGTTTTGGGCGGTTTAATTTCTGATTAATGGAAACATTAATCCCAATGTTTTTTGCAAAATCTTGTAAAGCATCACTTTTGCCTTGGTCAATAAAGTCCATCATGGTTGTAATTTCTGATGCCAAAGTGCGCGCCAAAGTGCTGTGAACGCGGGACCAGTGATTGCCAAAAAAAGCGTTTGCAACAATAACCTGGGCAATAACCAGTGGTATCAAAATCATTAAAATTGTGCGCCATAAAAAGCTGCGAGGTGTCAATCTCATATTTTTCTGCCCTTTGCTTAGTTATCAGATTGCCCAGATTTATCAATCAATTTATATCCGTGCCCCCTGATTGTTATTATGTCTAGGTTTGATAATACTATATTTAATTTACTTCGCAAGCGTTTTGCAACCATGGGGGCGGCAGGTACAATATTGCCCGTTGGCGCAGTTAAATTTTGCAGTAATTTTTTTTCTTCGGCAGACAGCGAGATAATTTGTGATGTTGCGCCATCTGTCGATATAAAAAATTCATTATCAATAAAGTTCAAGCCTTTTGGCATATTCTTTGCGTTTGTGTTTGCGGTTTTTATTATGTTGTTCAAACGCAGTATTAATTCGCGGATTTGAAAAGGTTTTGCCAGATAATCGTTTGCGCCACCGGACAACCCGTCAATAGTATTGTCTGGCCCAGTCATTGCGGTCAGCATAATAACAGGTGTTTGGTTGCCAGATTCGCGCAGTTTCTTTAAAAATGTCAATCCATCCGTTCCGCCCATCATTCTGTCCAAGACGATGCCGTCTGGGGATATCCTTTCCAGCATCGATGTGGCAGATTCTGCGGATTCTGCTGATATAATATTGAATCCATTGTCGCGCAATCCTTTGGACAAGGAAGCGCGCAACATATCGTCGTCGTCAATAATAAGAACAGTTTTATTCATTTTTTTAGTGGTCTGTTAGTGTAAGTTGTTTATGGCAAGTGCAATTTGCTTACACCGGCCACTTTTATTTTTTCAGTGGTTCGACCGCGTATTCGCCCGGCTGAATCGTTTGTGTGCCGTTAACAGAAATGTCTTCTTCAAACGATGTTGCGCGGAACTGCATACCGCCGGTTGTGAATTCTGTTTTGAACAGCGCATATCCTGTGCCGCCACCAGTGGTTGGGCCCTGCATGCCAATTGAATAATAGCCACCCAAGATACCATAATCTAAATCAATATAGTCAAGGCTGACAATCAAAGATACGCTGCTGACGCCATCGCTGGTCATATTGCATGAAAATTCACGGTTGGATAACACTGCTTCGGAATTAACAGGAACCATAATGTCCATAACTGTTGGTTCACATCGGCGGTCAATACCGTTTACCAAGAATTCGTATGTCATACCAACTGTTGCTTTGGACAAACCAGTTGATACACTAACTTGTGAAATTGTCGCTTTTGGAATTTTTATCATTGCGTTGGCAATCCCGCTGCGCACGGGCATTGATATGCCAGATTGCAAACAGTCGCGTGAAAATGGGTCTGCTTCACAAATGTACAGGCGTGAATGTGCGTTCATCATGAACATATTTGCTAAACTGTTGAATAAAAATGTTCGTGTAATGCGTTCGTTTAAACGGGTGCAACCAAAATTACGGCAAACAATCATTGGTTTGTCTGCAAACATTACCCCAGGGTGTGCGCGGGCTTCGATTGTGCGTGCGGCAATGATGTTTTCATCATAGTCTAAGCTGTCAGCGCGTTCCATAAATTCGGTTTCTGGAATAAAATTTGGGTCGTCTGGGTATGCGTAATATGACTGAACAGGTGTTTCAGTATAGATTGTTTGAAAATCCTGATAAACAATGTCCTGTTGTGCATAGGCGGAAAATCCGCAGAAAACAGCCAATGTTGATAATAAAAATACTTTTGCCATGATACGACCTTTTGTTCTCTCAGGTAAATATTAGAACATTTTAGATAATTGTGTCAAAACAAAAATATTTTTATTGAAATTTATGTTCGGTTTGTTCTAAGTTAAGTGTAAATAATATTAAAGAAAGGGGAACTTATGGTAGATATTATAATTTCTGGCGATGCGGGCAAGTTGCATGCCGTTTATCATAAATCATCGCAAGAAGCGGCGCCGTTGGCAGTGGTTTTGTCTGGTAATCCGCGTCAAAAATACCATATGAATGATCGTGTGTCTTATGCAATGTTTCGTGCGTTTATGGATATCGGCTTTTCTGTTGTGCGTTTTAACTATCGTGGCGTTGGCGATTCCGAAGGTGTAATTGGTACGACTGCGGACAATATGTTGGATATCGCGACTGTTATCGACTGGATTCAAAATCACAACGAAGACAGCGATAAAATCTGGTTGGCGGGGCATCAGTTGGGTGCATGGTATGTGTTGCAGGCTATGATGCGCAGACCTGAAGTTTCTGGTTTTGCGTTGGTGTCGCCGGATGCGTCGGTTTCCGATTTTGCATTTTTGTCGCCTCGTCCAAATCGCGGTTTGTTATTGCAGGGTGCGGCAGAACCAGATGACGCACGTGCGTTTGCAACTCATTTGACCCAGGTTTTGAAAAAACAGGCTCAGATAGATTTGGAAACAATTCGTGTCAAAGGTGCAGACGCTATGTACAGCCAGCCGGTAGATTTGCGCCAGATGTATAATGATTTAAAGGCATATGTTGGACGTGAAAACGAAGAAGACAAGTTGTTGTAAATAATGCAAAACAAAGAAAGATTTTTAGATGCAAATATTCCCGACGAAATGGCCGCGACTATCCGTCCGCGTTCGTTGGCGGATTTTATTGGACATGACAGTTTAAAGCAAAACTTATCTGTTTTTGTGTCTGGCGCGCGTTCGCGCGGTGAGGCAATGGACCATGTTTTGTTATATGGACCTCCGGGGTTGGGAAAAACAACATTGGCGCACATTGTAGCAAATGAGCTGGGAACAAATTTCAGGGCAACTGCGGCGCCTATGTTAACAAAACAGGGTGATTTGGCAGCGATATTGACAGCACTGGAACCAATGGATGTGTTGTTTATTGATGAAATTCATCGTTTGCCAACGGCAATCGAAGAAGTTTTGTATTCTGCAATGGAAGATTTTAAATTGGATATTATGTTGGGTGAAGGGCCAACCGCGAAAAGCGTGCGTATCGACCTGCCCCCGTTTACATTGGTCGGCGCGACAACGCGTACAGGACTGTTGTCGAACCCATTGCGTGATAGATTTGGGATTGATTTGCGGTTAAGTTTTTATTCCCCAGAAGATTTGGCGAAAATTATTATGCGCAGCGCAAATATTTTGGGAACACCGATTGATACAGATGGTGCGTTAATGTTGGCGCGGTCTGCGCGCGGAACGCCGCGTATTGCAAACAGATTATTAAAGCGTGCGCGTGATTTTGCCGCTGCATTGGGAAAGTCACAAATAACGGCGGACATTATCAAAACTACCCTGTTCCAATTGCATATAGATGGCTGCGGGTTGGATGAAATTGATCGCGAATATATGAGTACTATTGTTAAATTTTATGCGGGTGGCCCAGTCGGAATTGAAAATTTGGCGGCGGCTTTGTCAGAACCGGTTGACACAATCGAAGATGTGATTGAGCCGTATTTGATGCAATTGGGTTTTGTTCAGCGCACCCCGCGTGGGCGCATGATTACTGATGCTGGCTATGCTCATTTAGGGTTGGAAAAATGAAGTTGCATAGTTTCCCTTTTACAGTTGCGTATGCTGATACTGATGCCGAGGGTATTGTTTATCACGCGCGTTATCTTGAAATTGCCGAACGGGCGCGTATGAATTGGTTGCGCGGAAAGTTGAGTGCGGGCGAAGATATTGGGTTTGTTGTTCGTGAATTAAATATTAAGTATATTCAACCATTGCGTGTGGCAGACGAATTTATTGTGGAAACAAAAATGATGGATGTTGGCGCGGCGGTTGTGCGAATTGAACAAAAATTCGTGAAGGACGGCGCAGAATATGCTATAATAAATTTGAAAGTTGCATATTTGGGGGGTGATATGCGACCAAAGCGCATCCCCCAAGATTTTATAAACGGTTTGGCTTAAAAAAAGAAAGGAAGAAAAAATGGAAAACAGTTTTTCGTTGATAAGTTTATTTACTGGTGATTTGATGACCTTGTTTGTGTCGTTGGTTTTAGTGGGGTTCAGTGTTTGGTCTTGGGCGATTATTGTTGAAAAAATTCGTTTGTGGCGCGGTGTTAAAAGAAGTCCTGTGTCTGTTAAAAACGCGGGCAGTTTAGATACTGTCGCAGACAAACTAATTGCGCCATTTGATAAAAATTTATGGTTCTTGTCAATGGTTGCATATATTTCCCCTTTTATCGGGTTGTTTGGAACTGTTTGGGGGGTTATGGATTCTTTTGCGGCGATTGGCGTTAATCAATCTGTCAGTATTGGTGTTATTGCGCCGGGATTGGCGGTTGCGTTGGGTACAACTGCTTTGGGGTTGATTGCAGCGGTGCCAGCGGCGATTGCACATCAGTATTTTGCAAAAAAGTCGGATGATTTATATGAAAAACTGACACATGATGTTTGTGATTTAAAATGTAAAAAATAAGGCAAAAAAATGTCAAGATTAAGACGCAGACAGGCAGATGGTGGAATCCAGTTGACGCCTATGATTGATGTTATGACAGTGTTGTTGGCTGTGTTTATGGTGACAACGCCATTGATGACAACGGGAATTGATTTGGAATTACCGCGTGCGGGTCAGTCTGCGATGACGGGTAATGATCATGCTGTTCAAATCAGCGTGGATTCGCGTGGTCGGTATTTTTTATTGGATACACAAATGTCGCGCGACGATGTTGTAAAACGTGCCGTTGCAATGCGTGGCGAAAATCCAAATCTGACGATTATGATAAGTGGTGATACGCACGCTGATTACGGGGCTGTAATGTCTGTTATGGGTAAATTAAAAGACGCAGGATTTCAAAAGGTGGGATTGCGCACACAACCAGAGAAATAAAGTGGCAAAATTTAATCAATTTTCATCAGAAAATTTATTGATATCAATTGCTGGGCATTTGATATTGGTGGCGATAATGATAACTTCATTTTCGATTGTTATTAATCGCGCCAAATTGGTGACGCCTGACCGGATTCAGATTATTGAAATTGATTTAGATAAAGTTGTTGTGTCTGGTGATGAAACAAAGTTATATAATGTTGGTGCGCCGGAAGAAAAAAAGGAAGAAAAAAAGTCTGAATCTGCATCAAAAAAAGAAGATGTCGCACCAAAAAAAACAGAAATAAAATCAACGACTTTGGTCGAAGATGAAACAAAAGAGATTAAGAAAGAAGACAGTGCCTCTGACCAGGAAAAAGTAAATAAGGATGCGCCAAAGAAAAAACGCGTTATTCGTGTAAATCGTGAAGTTTTGTCGCTGGATAGAACAATGACCGTTTCGGTCAGGGACGCGTTGCGTGTTGCGATGACCAGATGTTGGGTTATTGATACTGCACGGCCTGATGTTGCAGATATTCGTGCGGTTGCGCATTTGAAAATGCGAAAGAATGGTACTGTCCAGGATTTGTGGTTTGAATCGCAGGCGCGCGCAGAAACGGATTCTGCGTTTGCGTATGTTTTGGAAACGATAAAAAACGCTGTTGATACTTGTCAGCCGTTTCGTATGCTGCCGGCAAACGAATTTTCGACATGGCAAGATATCGAGCTGACTTTTTATCCAACCCAGGGCAAAGTTATGTAATTAAAAATCTGTGGATGTAAGGGTTAATCAAGGGTAAAAAATGCAAAATTATTATTCTGAAAATTGGTATGAAGCAACACAAAAATTTTGTGACGCTGCTGAAAGGTGTGGCGATGTAAAGTGGTGTCGCGCAGAAAATCATAAATTTGATATTCCTTATGTTATGATTGGCGATGGGCCTAACAAAGTTGTGATTAATTCAGGTGTGCATGGAATAGAAGGCTATTTTGGCAGTGCTGCGCAATTAATGTTTTTGGACAAGTTTGTACCAAGATTAACACCAGAAATGTTAAAAAAATATACTTTTGTGTTGGTGCATGTGATTAATGGCTGGGGGATGCAAAATCGTATGCGTGAAGTTATGGATAAAAAAAATGGCGGTTTGGTCGATTTGAACAGAAATTTTGGTGTTGACTTTTCAAAACCTAAATTTTTACCACAAAACCCAAAATATGAATTGGCGCATGATTTGCTGTTAAGTAAACCAGATGCCGTTGGTAAAAAGAACAAAATCAAAGAATTTCGAAAGGCTCATTTAAAAGATGGTGTGTGGGCGGCAATTAGTAATGGCCAATATAAGCATCCTTATGGTTTGTTTTATGGTGGGTGTGAACAGATGACTGAAAATAAAATGGCATTGTCTATTTATGATGAAGTGATGAAAGGTGCGAAGTCTTTGCTTTCAATTGGTTTGCATACTGGACTGGGGCGTTTTTGTCGCAAAGAAGCGCGCGTGACATCTCATTTGATGGTGTCGCATCCAAAGAGTCATGAAAAAACCAAATTTTTTAATAAAATCTTTTGTGTAACCCGTATTGAACCAGATGAAGCGGCTGCAAATGGGCCCACTATTCTTGGGGATTTAGTGGATTGTTTAGAGTTGCGATATGGTTCAGAAAATGTTCCCGTTTATACTGCGGACTTTGAAATTGGTACGGGCGAATTCCCAATAATGTCCCCTGTGTACAAGCGTATGGATATGGGTGATGCGCGATACGATTTGTTAAATGGTGGTGAAATTAGTAAACAGACTTTCAAAAATTTGACAGAAAGCTGGTATCCATCAGATGTGCGGTGGCGTGATGCCGCGTTGTATTGTGCGTCGGTTTTGTTTAACGACATGTTGGATGGTTTAGGCAAATATAAAGAAAAATAAAACACACGCCAAAAAGGCGTGTTTTTTGCAAGATGGGCATATAAGCCGGGTTCTGTTCTGCCCTGAATCAGTTTTATACCGTCTCAGGGTAGTGGACATGATTAATCTGCATTTTGCATTGCTGCAAATGTCAAGCCTTCTACCCGCCCCCAATGTGGGACGCATATGCGGGGGCCTATTTGAAGTTGCTGCACGCAGAGATTGCCCGTTTCACTCGAACTTAATCGTTTCGTCACTGTTGCTCTTATCGTCAGGTCGCCCTGCCCGGTATATTAGCCGGTGCGTTGTCCCATGCAGCCCGGACTTTCCTCAAACAATCGTGTGATTGTCAGCCATGTCCAGCCCATCTTGTGGGGCTAATCGTACCAGTTATTCTGAAAATTTCAATTGTTTTTATTTCTTTTCGCCCATGTGTTTTGCGGATTGCAGAGCATGACGCAGCGCATGTTCGGCGATTTGGCGTATTTTAGGTGCAAATGTGCGCATATTCATTGTGTCGGCGACTGTATTGCCGAAAATGTGTGCGATATATTCAATTTGTGTGGGTGCGATTATGTAAACTTCACTGGTAATCGATTCTGGTTTTAACTGTTGTGTGTTTTCTCGCATGTTTTTATCCCCTCCCTGATGAAAAAAATTGTTTTATGGACTTGCGAAAGTTCTTTGTTGTTATTATATCATAAAGTATCTTGACCGCAAGGCACAAAATTGCTATAAAACTCGGGATAAGTATAAGGAAGAAAGATGGTAAAAAACTTAATTGGTAAATTATTGGGGTCTGCAAACGACAGATTGGTTAAAGGTTATGATAAAACGGTTTCGTTAATTAATGATTTAGAACCTAAATATCACGCAATGTCCGATGAACAGCTGCGCGAACAAACAGATGTGTTGCGTGCGCGATTGGCGGCTGGGGACAAAGAAAAAGATGTGTTGCCTGATGCGTTTGCATTGGTTCGTGAAGCGTCAATTCGTACAATCGGTTTGCGGCACTTTAATGTTCAGATGATTGGCGGTATGGTTTTGACTAATGGGCAAATCGCAGAAATGAAGACCGGTGAAGGTAAAACACTGGTTGCGACATTAGCAATGTATCTGAAGGCTTTGCACGGTAAAGGCGCACATTTGATTACTGTAAATGATTATTTGGCATCGCGTGACGCCGAATGGATGGGTGAAATTTATAGATTTTTGGGGATGTCTGTTGGTATTATCCAGCATGATATGACAGATGAAGAAAGACGCGAAGCCTATGCGTGTGATATTACATATGTGACTAATTCTGAATTGGGCTTTGATTATCTGCGCGATAATATGAAATTTTCAAAGAAACAGCAGGTTTTACGCCCGTTCTTTTACGCAATCGTTGACGAAGTTGACAGTATTTTGATTGACGAAGCGCGTACACCGTTAATTATTTCAGGGCCTGCCGAAGATACCAGCGAATTGTACGCCAAGGTTGATGCAGTGGTTGCGCAGCTGACAGAATCAGACTTTAAAAAAGACGAAAAAGACAGACATGTGACATTGACAGAAAGTGGCGTGGACAGCGCAACTCGTCTGTTAAAAGAAGCGGATTTGTTGATTGGGGATAATTTGTATGCGTCTGAAAATGCTGCGTTGGTTATGCATATTCAGCAGTCTTTGTTGGCGCACCACTTGTTCCAGAAAAATGTCAATTATGTTGTGCGTAACGGCGAAATCCTGATTGTTGATGAATTTACTGGGCGTGTGATGTCTGGTCGTCGCTTTGGTAAAGGTTTGCATCAGGCTATCGAGGCAAAAGAACATGTTCGTGTTCAGCCGGAAAACCAGACTGTGTCCAGTATTTCTTACCAGAATTTGTTCCGTTTGTATCCAACCTTGTCTGGTATGACAGGAACTGCGATGACCGAAGCGGCGGAATTTGAAGAAATTTATAAATTGCGCGTGGTTTCAATACCAACAAACCGCCCTGTTGCGCGAAATGACCACCACGATGAAATTTATCGCAACAAAGACGAAAAATACGATGCTATCTTGAAGCAGATTTCTGAATGTGTTGCACGCAAACAGCCTGTTTTGGTCGGGACGGTTTCGATTGAAAAGTCTGAGGAGTTAGCCGCAATTGTTCGTAAAAAATTAAATATCAATCCTGCGGTTTTGAATGCAAAACATCATGAGTCCGAAGCAAAAATCGTTTCCCAGGCCGGCGCGCCAGGTGCTGTGACAATCGCAACAAATATGGCTGGTCGTGGTACAGATATTAAACTGGGAGGAAACGCAGAAGATTTGATTGCAGAACTGGATGCAGAAGCGCCGGATTTTGAACAGAAAAAGCAGGCGATTTATGCTGAAATCGAAGCAAATAAAAAGCTGGTTTTGGATGCTGGCGGCTTGTATGTGATTGGTACGGAACGTCATGAGTCACGCCGTATTGATAATCAGCTGCGTGGTCGTTCAGGCCGTCAGGGTGACCCTGGTGATTCAAAGTTCTTTTTGGCATTGGATGATGATTTGATGCGTATCTTTGGTGCGTCGCGTCTGCAGGGCATGTTGACAACACTGGGGCTGAAAACCGGTGAAGCAATTACCCATCCTTGGATTACCAAGGCGTTGGAAAAGGCGCAAAAACGCGTAGAAGCACGCTATTTCGAAGCCCGTAAAGAACTGTTGAAATATGACGATGTTATGAATGAACAACGTTGTGTCATTTATAAACAACGTGATGATTTAATGGTAAGCGAAGATTTGTCACCGTTGGCGCGCGAAATGATTGCGGATGTTGTTGAAATTATCTGTGAAAACAGCATCCCTGAAAAAGCGATGCCTGCGGATTGGAATTTGAACGCTATTCATAATGCGATGATGCGTGTATTTGCGTTGGATATCACAGATATAGAAAAGTGGAAAACCGACGAACAAATTACAGAACGCAAGGCTTATGAAACATTGCTGAATTTAGCGTTGCGCAGATATGAACAGCAGTCAGGTAAATATGGCGCAGAATTGATGCAGATGGCATCGCGTCAGATGATGCTGGGCGCGTTGGATTCGGTATGGAAAAAACATTTGCAACAGATGGATTACCTGCAAAGCGCAATTGGTTTGCGTGGATATGCACAAAAGAATCCGTTGTATGAATATAAACGCGAAGCGTTGGATTTGTTTAAGAATACAATCAACAACTTTAAAATTATGTCAGTATCATATCTGTGTCGTATGGAACTGACGCGTGAAGATGTCGCTGCAACCGAAGCAGAACGCGCACAACACGATCAAAAGCTGAATCAGGCGGCTGGGGATTCTCGTCGTAATTCCCCCTGCCCGTGTGGTTCTGGCTTAAAATTCAAACATTGTTGCGGTAAGTTGCACTAGTAAAATACCCCCAAAAAATGGGGGTGTTTTTGTATAGGAATATTATCCTTGATATATTTATAAAAATCGTTATAATTTTTAACGATTGAAAAGTGATTGGATATGCAAAAGATAGTGTTCTTTATCAGTAATTTAATTTCTTGTTTTATATATGGAACCGATAACCGTCGTTTGTGGCGTGGACGGGTTAATATATTCTTGTTTTATCCTAGCATTCGTCGCTTTATAAAACGCGCATATGGAGAAAAGATAAGTTCTGTTAAATTTATCCGACAGCGTACATTAAACCGTATGGTTTGTTTGGTTAATAACAAATATTATGTCAAAATTTTTAGAAATGTATCTGTGCAACAATTAAAAGACTTTGAATTTTTAAATAATTATGTGGAACAAAGGATGAAGGTCAAAATTCCGCATGTGGTTGCAGATAATAAAATACCAATGTATGCGTGCGAAAGTGTGCCGGGTAAACTGATAACAGAATTTGATAAATCGTATGTGTTGGAAAATGATCAGAAAGTTTTAAAGCAAATTCATGGGATTATTCGCCAACTGCAACGAATTAAGGTGGATGATATCCCGAATAAAGATAGGTTTTTAACCAGTATGCAGGTTCGAACCAAAGAAGAATCGTGCCGTCATCCGCGTCAGGTTTTGGCTCATTTTGATTTAAATGAACTGAATTTTTTATTTGATGATGAATTGAATATTTGTTCGGTTATAGATTGGGATACTTTGTCGATTGCAAATAACCCAACGACTGATACGACCATATTTTTAAAGTATTGGAATGCGTATAAGCGCAGACCAGTTTAAAATGTCGCCCGTCGGGCGATTTTTTATGTTTTTTAGGAAATATTGTGGTTGCCTTGGGGTATCTGTTTTGCTATTGTTATGCACATGGAACGGCAATTTATTCATCTTCGTACTCATTCACGTTTTTCTGTTGGGGCCAGCACCCTTACAATCAAGCAAATTCCTGCGTTGTGTCAGGCGGCGGGGATGTCTGCGTGTGCGCTGACAGATACTAATCTAATGTCCGGCTGTGCCGAGTTTTCGGATGTAATGCCAAAGAATAAAATTCAACCCATTATTGGAATTGAAATTTCCCTGAATCATCATAATGCTGATCCAAAAATTTTGCGCATGGAATCGTTGTCTAAACTGGTTTTACTGGCGCAAAATCATGCTGGGTATTTAAATCTGTGTGATTTAAACAAGATTATGTATATGCGTGGTGAAAATCATCATTTGGGACCTTATGTGACTTTTGATGAATTGGCGGCGCGTTGTGCTGGTGTAATTTGCTTGTCTGGGGCGCATACGGGGCCAATTGGTATGGCGTTGTTAAACGGCCAAGAAGACCAGGCGACAATGTATGCCAAAAAATTATTAAGTGTTTTTGGCGACAGATTTTATATCGAAATCCAGCGGCATGGTTTGGAAAGAGAAATTAAAACAGAACCTGGTTTTTTAAAAATTGCCCAGGATTTAAATATTCCAATTGTCGCAACAAACGATGTTTGTTTTGCTGCTGAAACGGACTATGAATCTGCGGATGCGTTGGGGTGTGTGTTGGGGCAGACCAAGGTTATTGATCCAGAACGTCCGCGCAAATCGTCTGAGCAATATTTTAAGTCGTATGAACAAATGTCAGAAATCTTTTCTGATTTACCAGAGGCGATTGAAAATACGGTTGTTGTTGCCAAACGCTGTGGTTTTATGGTAAATGTTCACGAAAAGCCGTTGTTGCCTCGTTTTGGGGATGATTTAGAGGCAGAATGTCAAATGTTGCGCGATAATACTATGTCAGGCTTAAAGCGCAGATTAGAACAGCATAACATTACTGATACTGCACCATATTATGAACAGGCAGAGTTTGAGCTGGGTGTTATTATTGGTATGGGATTTCCGGGGTATTTTCTAATTGTTGCGGACTATATTGATTGGTGTCGAAAAAATGATGTTTTGACCGGGCCTGGGCGTGGGTCTGGTGCGGGGTCTATTGTTGCATGGGCGTTGGGTATTACAAATGTTGACCCCTTGAAATATGGGTTGTTGTTTGAACGCTTTTTGAATCCAGACCGTATTTCTATGCCGGACTTTGACGTTGATTTTGAACCAACGGGTATTGAACGTGTGTTGTCGTATATCTGTGATAAATATGGGCATGATTCTGTCTGTCGTATTATAACATTTGGCAGTCTTCAGGCGCGTGGCGCAATTCGTGATATTGGGCGTGTGTATGGTATGCCCTATTCCAAATCTGACAGATTGTCAAAGTTAATTCCTCAGGATGCCAAAACACTGAAAGATGCCGTTGGTATGTCCAACGAAATCCAAGATATCTTAAATAATGACCAAGATTTAAACAAAGTCGTCACAATTGCAGAAGAATTAGAAGGCTCTTTGCGTAATTTGGGGCAACATGCGTGCGGTGTCGTTATTGGCGATCGTCCAACAACCAAAATTGCACCTGTTTATCGTGATCCTGCTAACCCGTTGCCGTCGTGCCAATATGACGGACATTATCTGGAAAGCGCTGGATTGATTAAGTTTGATTTTTTGGGGTTAGAAACACTGGTTGTGTTAAAGTATGCAACGCGTTTGATTCAACAGACTCGCGGGGTTAATATTGATTTAGACCAGATTCCAACAGATGACCCAAAGACTATGAAGTTGTGGCAGTCCGGATTAACCGAAGGTATATTCCAATTTGATGCCCCGTTTGTGCAACAGACTTTGCGCAAAATGCACCCGACCAGTTTCTTGGAAATTTCCGCGTTAAATGCGTTAAATCGCCCCGGACCAATTGCGATGATTCCGCAATTTATTGCGCGTATGCATGGCGAAGAACCTGTTGAATTTGTTCATCCCAAGGCAGAACCTATTTTAAAAGAAACATATGGTATTATCGTTTATCAAGAACAGGTTATGCAATTGGTGCGCGCTTTGGCGGGCTTTACCCGTGGCCAATCAGACAATGTGCGTAAGGCGATGGGTAAAAAGATTATAAAAATGTTGGACGAATTAGAGGGCAAGTTCTATGAAGGCTGTGAAAAAGAACAGACCTTGGATCGTGCTACCGCCAAAGATTTGTGGGAACGTTTCAAAGAATTTGCAAAGTACGCGTTTAATAAGTCGCACGCGATTGCGTATTCGATTGTTGCGAACCAGTGCGCGTATTTAAAGGCTAACTTTACGCCGGAATTTTTGGCTGCGTCTATGTCCAGTAATTTGAATGATACAGACCAGTTGGCGTTGTTCGTAGATGATGCCAAGACAAATTTTGGAATTCAGATTGTCGCGCCTGATATTAATGAAAGTGAATCTTTGTTCACCGTTCGTGACGGTAAAATTGTATACGCTTTGGCGGCATTAAAGGGTGTTGGTACGGTCGCAACCGATGCGATTGTTGCAGAAAGAAACGCCAACGGCAAATTTAAGAATTTAACAGATTTTGCAAAACGCTGTTCGACAATTGTAAACAAAAGAATACTGGAAGCGTTTGCGCGAACAGGCGTTTTGGATTCCCTGGAACCCAATCGTGCCAAGATTTATATGAACGCTGATGCAATATTGTCTTATGCTGCAAAATCGCGTGATGGCGCAAATATGTTATCGCTGTTTGCAAACACAGTTGAAGATGATGTTGTCGAAGACAGATTATTAAAAAACCTGCCTGATACTGCACCGTGGACATTTGGGCAGCGGCTGGAAAACGAATTGGCTGTGTTGGGATTTTATATTTCTGCACACCCATTAGACCAGTACAAGCATTTAATTCAATCGGCGAATTTGGCGACCAGTGCAACTTTAATTAAAATGCCGGACAGAAAGCCTGTTCAGATTGCTGTTAATGTAAATTCTTTTGGTCGTCGTCGTACCAAGACGGGCAAAGAAATGATAACTATTAACGCGTCTGACAGCTTTGGTAATGTTGATGCGGTGGCGTTTGGTGACTCTGCGATTGAATTTGCCCAGATTTTATCCGGTGAAAATGTGGTGATATTGTCGGGCAAGACATCTAATCGTGATGACAGGGTGTCGATATTTGTTGATTCTATTACGCCGTTGGCGCATTGGGTGGCAAAAATTGCAAAAAAGATGACTTTGGACATTCGTGATGGCGCGGTTTTGCAGGATGTTAAAAAGGCTATTGTTGCGTTGCCACGCGGGTATACCCAGGTTGTTTTGAATTTGCATGGTGCAGACAAGGTTGCAACATTGGCATTGCCGGGCGGGGTTGAATTGGGCAATACGACTGTGGCTGATTTGTCGGCGCTGGGTGTTCGGGTGGAGATTGAATAATGACAGAAAAACATATACCTGTATTATTAGATGCTGTATTAGATGCGTTGGGCGACATATCGGGGAAAACGATTGTCGATTGTACATTTGGTGCAGGTGGTTATTCACGTGCGTTTTTGGCGCGCGGCGCAAATGTCATCGCGTTTGACAGGGATGCAAATGTATTGGAAGACGCAAATATATTGATGGACAGTTTTGGGCAACGCTTTCGTTTTATTGCATCGCCTTTTTCTGGGTTGGCAGATTTAGATGAAACTGTGGATGCGGTTGTTTTTGATTTGGGTATATCTTCGATGCAGATTGATACGCCGGAACGCGGTTTTTCATTTCGATTTGATGCGCCACTGGATATGCGTATGTCACCAAACGGTGAAACGGCGGCTGAATTTATTGCGACCAAGTCGGTGGCAGAATTGGCGGATGTTTTGCGAACCTATGGCGATGTAAAGAAAGCGGCGGTTTTGGCACGCGCAATAAAAGATGCCCTGCCCCAGACTACATTTGAATTGCGTGATTTGGTGCATAATCCGCGTGATGTTGCACCTGTGTTCCAGGCGTTGCGAATTGCGGTTAACGATGAAATGGGGGAATTGGAACATGCGTTATCTGTGGTGCCTGGGTTGTTAAATGTTGGTGGCAAATGCGTATGTGTGACATTTCATTCGTTGGAAGACAGGATTGTAAAAAACACTTTTCGTGCGTGGACGACTGCGCCGGGTGATCCGCGGCTGCCAACGGTTGCGGCGGCCCCGTTTGAATTAATTAAGCCTGCTGTGCCAACCCAGCGCGAGTTGGAACACAATCCGCGTGCGCGTTCTGCGCATATGCGTGGGGTTATAAAATCGTGTTGACCGAAATAGTGATTTTTTTATAAAATCCTATAACAAGGAAGAAAAGACAATGAAATCAGCGACTGTAAAAAGACTTGTACAATCGGCGGACAATGCAAAAAAGGCTAATCCGTTGGATTTGTCGTCTGACCAAGATTTGACAATTGCGCTGATGAATTTGATTCATATTGAAAATATATCAGCAGGTTTTCCTGAGTTAAAGAGTATGGTTGGCAATATTCGCACGCACTTGATGCGTGGGATATTGGATACGGATGATTTGCGTTGGAAAATGTCGGTTGATTTGCTGGGCAAATCTATGCGATTGATGGATGATGGTATGCGTGCACTGTCGGATGGTCGGCGCAGTACGGCGTATGAAATGTTTGATTCTTGCTATGGTTTGTATTCGATTTTTTGGGGAATAAATATGGATTTGGTTAAGCCAGCAGAAGTTGGTTTAAAATAACAGTTGATTCAAATGGGCGAAAAATGATAAAATGCATAAAAGAGAGAACGAAATTGAAAGGAATATTTAACAGTTTTTATCAGATTTCTGCTGCCTTGACTATGTGTCTGGGCGTGTGTGTTGCGTCCGCGGACCAGGCGCCAAATCCACGCAGTGCCATCACTGCCAAGGTTGCGTCCCCACGAACTGATGCCAAGGTTATATCCCGTGGTGACGGTCAAAACGACCGTGTTTCTGCGGTTGCGTCGCGTGGCGGAACGGTTTCTGCGCGTACGGCAAATGCATCGACTGTGCGCAGTGCGACTGGTGGTGCAAAAACTTCATATGTTCGCAGCGCGATAAAAAATGTTGTTAATCCGAATCGGTCTGGTGCGTCTGTGGCACGCAGTGGTATGCCGGTAAAATCAAATGTCGCGCGCAGCGGGGCAAAGGTAAATGCCGCAAAACAGGCGCGCAGTGCGGCGTCAACTGTTTCTATGGCGGGTATGGCGCGTGCGGCGTCAACTGCGCGTGCGACGGCTGTGTTTAATGATATTTCCAAGATTGGTGGCGGCTATTCCCAATGTCGCGATTCGTATGCCACATGTATGGATCAGTTTTGTGCAAATGCGAACGACACATTCCGTCGTTGTTATTGCAGTTCCAGATTTACAGAATTCCGCGAAACCGAAGAAATGCTGGACCAGGTTAAGGTTTTATTGCAACGGTTCGAAGACAATAATTTAAACGCTGTTGATAAAACTGCTGCCGAAGTTAATGCGATGTACACCGCAACAGTTGGTGAAGCGGCAATTAAAAACGATGTCAGTGGTGCACAATCAATATTGAACGAAATCGGCGATTTATTATCGGGCAAAAAGAAAGCGTCGTCTGGTGCAGATGAACCTGCGGGATTAATGAATATCAGTTTTGACCTTGATATGGATAACCTGTGGGGCAGCGAAAATTCTTTGTTTGATTCTGGTAATGGTCGTGGCACGACCGATATGTCCCAGATGGAAGGCCTTGAATTATATAATACTTCGAACAAACAGTGCCTGGAAATTGTCAAGGATTCATGTCAAAGTGACGCTGTTTTGAATATGGCGACCAGTGCATATAACATTATGATTACCCAGGATTGTAATCTGTATGAAAAAAAGATTGATTCCCAAAAACAGGCGGTCGAAGACACTGTGCGTCAGGCTGAAAAATATCTGCGCGAAGCGCGTCTGGAAGAATATCGTGCCCACAATTCCCAGGATGTTAATGAATGTATTACCAAGGTTAAAGACGCAATGGGCCAGGATATGGCATGTGGCGAAAATTACAAGCGTTGCTTGGACTTTACCGGTCGATATGTGGAACAAACATCTGGTCAGTTGATTTATTCAAAGAATTTGTACGAATTGACAGACGAAATCGTGTTGGATGGTTCGTATGATGTTTTGGCTGCCAATAAAAAGTTTGATACAGGGTTGGAATCAAAGAAGATGTATGCTGAACAGGCGTTGGATTCATGCCGTGACAAAGCGGACATTGTTTGGAATGAATATAAACGCACTGCCCTGATTGAAATTGCCCAGGCCCAGGATGCGGCAATTGAAGAAGTAAAGTCTGAATGTGTCACGACTATGCGCGAATGTTATGATTCGCAAACCGGTCAATTAAAAAAATCGGACACAACCAAGGCCCAGGTCACAGGCGCAATCGCGGTCAGTGCGGCGCGCACCATGTGTGCAGAAAAAGTGTCTGCCTGTGCGGCGTTGTATGGTAATGGAAAATGTCAGTTTAATGGCAACAGAATTGATATTAATAATGCCAAGGAATGTGGTATAGAATCATTGATTGCATTTGTTGATACGGTTGATGCGGCTAAAATTGGCGAGGCATGTACCGCAGCATTGTCTAAATATGTAAACGATGAATTATGCGCGCCAGCATCGGGCGAAACCGACAAGAAATCTCCGTGGGGATGTCGTAATTTGTCAAGAACAGATATGAAAGCAGCGATCGATTCCAGATACAAGGTGTATTGTCCTGATTTTACTGATGACCCAACCATGAGCATTTATGGCGATGGGGTTAATGCTGCAGACGCATTGGTGGATTCTATTGCGGGTGAATTGGATTATATTTTTGATACCGAATGTACCAAATTGGATGGTTATTGGCTTGCAGCGGGGACAGATGAAGAAAATAGTTTAAGTTATTTGAGTTCGCGCGTAAGTGACAATGACTATCTGAACGATTTTTATACAGCGATGAAGGCTGACCAGGAGACCTTGGTTGAGTATGGTGCATGTTATGCAAATACCATTAAATTGCAGTGTGAATTAATGGCAGAAGAAAAACCAGACGATGTTACTTATGCTGTATATGATGCAAATACGAATCAGTGCAAGTTTGGTGACGCATGGTACAAAGAAAAGTGTGAGGTATTGGAAGGTTATTGGGAAAATAATACCTGTTATTACAAAGAAGAAGAATAATAAAAGAAGGCTGATAGTATGTTAGTGAAAAGAGTTTTTATAGTGTGTTTTTTTTGTCTTTGCGTTATGCAAAATGCTGTAGCAGTCAAGACTCAGGGAAAAGATGAGAAACTGCGTACTGCATGGGGTATATCTCAACTGAAGACAGATTCATGGGCATGTCAAGGAACGACTGATTTTGGAGATGACCGTATGGAAGATTCAACCTGGAAACAGACCAAGGAGTATTATGCAGAAAAACAGAGCGGGGTTTTGTTCTATATCGCAACGGATATATATGCAAAAGGTGCTAGATTTTGTCCTTTTTGGGTACAGGGGTATAAGAATTATTATGACGGCAGTCCTTATATTCGCTATAGAAAGGCTGTTCCTTTTAAATGTTTTACTGCGTGCGTAAGTGGTTCTTTCGGGGAAGGATGTTCGTCAACTACTGATCCGGCTGAATGTAATGACAATATAACATTTATAGAAGAAGCGGAATTACGTTACCCTATTAAAAAAGAACACTATTCGACACCGAATTATTTGTCAGGTGTTGCAAATAGTGAAGTAAGTGTTTTTTATGATTTTATGCATAGTTGTAAAAAGAAGGATGATGGACAACGCGCGTTTAATCAAATGATTGGGCGAAAGGATCAAGAGCATCATGTTGTTTTAGCTATATCGGAAATTGATGATAAAGAAATTAACGCCGGGACGCTGGTAATTCGTGCTGGGACTGTGCGAAATATAACTTATATAAAGAAAGATGCGTGGCCTGTGTTCCACTGGATAAATACAAACGAAAAAACACTTTACCCCGATGGTTGGAAGAAAAATGGGGAAAAAGTCGAACATGTGGACGACGCTGCTGTTTGTAAGTTAGAATCTCTGTGTTCTGAACGACCACGCGCTTCTTATAATCCGGATATTCATACTTTGGCACAGGTTGTGAGCACGGATAACTGGTCGGCATGTAATGGAAAGTACGTATATAAATGTAAAGATGAAACCAAAGCATTTCCAAAAACTGGCGGCTTTACGTGTGATGCATGCGATTCTGATATTAGGTCAGGTCAAAACAAAAGAGGCGTTTGCACTACTTGTGAAATTGGTCAATATATTAAAGATGGCGAATGTGTTGAAGCGTCATCATTCGGTCGTAACGATATGGTTTATGGGCCAGATGCCAGTAAAAAAGATGATTTGGATCAACAGTGTTGGTTAAAAGACTCCAAGGACGACTATATAAAATGTACCAAGGGGAAAAAATAAAACGTTCTTTAAATGAACATTAATAAAAAAGCAGCGGTTTTCCGCTGTTTTTTGTTTCCGCTCTTTGGGCTCCTGCTGTCATCCTGTGGCTGGACTTTCATATCCAGGTAATATTTCAATCAATTTGTCATCCTGTGGCTTGACCACAGGACCCAGGTAATTATGCAAATAAGAATTATTCACCTAGGTTCCACAGGGCACCCGTGGAATGACAGAGTTTTTAAATCCCTTTCATATTTGTCATCCTGTGGCTTGACCACAGGACCCAGGTTGTTTATGCAAATTTGTGTTCGCGTTGCGAATATGGACCTAGGTTCCACGGTCAAGCCGTGGAATGACAATTTTTTTTACAAAAAAATTTTTTAATTCCTAAGACCTTGTTCCTGCCTATGCGTGAATGAACTGCTTCGCCAAGGCTTCATAGTGCAGGCAGGGGGGCAAAAATGACAGTTTCTTCGCTAAAATCCTTGACTTTTGTTGCGCGGTCATATAAAATTACGCCTGCGTACAGATGTGTATGCAAATCCATTAGCGAAAATAATAAACTAAGCTGAAAGGAAACTTTTATGATTGAAAAAAACTGGATGGCTTTGATTAAGCCTAAAAAACTGACTGTAAAAGTCGATGAACATAATCCTAATATCGCAACACTTGTCGCAGAACCATTGGAAAAGGGTTTTGGTTTGACTTTGGGTACCGCATTGCGCCGTGTACTGTTGTCTTCATTGCAGGGCTGTGCACCAATCTGCATCAAAATCGATGGTGTGCAACACGAATTTTCCAGCATTTCTGGTGTTCGCGAAGATGTGACAGATATTATTTTGAATTTAAAGGGCGTTTACTTTAAAGCTTTGACCGAAGGTCAACACAAAGCTTATTTAAAGGTCAAAGGTCCGGCTGTCGTCACAGCAGGTATGATTGAAACATCAGGCGGTGTCGAAGTTATGAACAAAGATGCGGAAATCTGCACTTTGGACAAGGGCGCAAATCTGGATATGGAAATCACATTGGCAACTGGTCGTGGTTATGTTCCTGCGTCCCAGCATGCAGATGGTTTGCCATTGGGTGTAATGCCTGTTGATTCTATCTTTTCACCAATTTTGAATGTGGCAACTGCTGTTTCTGAAACACGTGTTGGCCAGTCAACAGACTATGACAAATTGGAAATGACTGTTAAAACAAACGGTTCTGTTTCTCCAGAAGATGCAATCGCATATGCCGCGCGTATTTTGACAGACCAATTGCTTGTCTTTATTAATTTTGAAGATCCTGCACAAATCGGCGTTGCGTCTGACGAAGAATCTGCAAAAGATGCGTTGCCATTTGATCCAAAATTGTTAAAGCATGTTGATGAACTGGAATTGTCTGTTCGTGCAAACAACTGCTTGAAGAACGACAAAATCAACTGGTTGGGCGAATTGGTTCAAAAGACCGAAGCAGATATGTTGAAAACACCAAACTTTGGCCGCAAATCTTTGAACGAAATCAAAGTTCAACTGGAAGCTATGGGTCTGGGCTTGGGTATGGAAGTACCAGGTTGGCCACCAGAAAATATTGCGGAATTGGCAAAAAAATACGAAGACCCATACAAATAAATTAAATTCTGTGGGCGCCTGTTGGCGTTCACAGATTCCTCGTGTATGTCCAATACATATCGGAACTGTGAAACACCAACAATCACCTCACATAATTTAATTTCTTAGCAATTGCTAGGAGAGAGTGTTGGAACCGTCAAACGCTTCCAATAATCTCATCTTTTTTAATTTCTTGTGCTATAGCAAGGGGTGTGTATAAATTTCTTGCAAATGCCAGAAATTTATATAAAATAGTACAGAATTTTAATCCCATAATACTGAATCTTTCGGGTTATGGCGTCTCAAAAAATCCCGTCCAGTGGGGCAGGGCAGAAACAAAAAGGAGTAATCGATGAGACATATGAAAGCAGGTCGCACTTTTAATCGCGATACTAATGCACGCAAGGCCTTGTTTATCGGTCTGGCAAAAAACTTGATTGAAAAAGAACAGATTAAAACTACTTTGCCAAAGGCAAAAGATTTGCGCAGTGTTGTTGAAAAACTGATTACTCGCGCCAAGGTTGATACTGTTGCCAATCGTCGTTTGACTGCGGCTGAATTGGGTAATGCGTCTGATGCAACTGTTAAAAAGTTGTTCGATGTGTTGGGTAAACGTTATGCAAATCGCCCAGGTG
>JAEIGA010000452.1_pt1 | contig 59922 bp, 54 predicted proteins | sample 9270691 | NCBI WGS metagenome assembly JAEIGA01 (sample SAMN17057246, study PRJNA624740) | gut metagenome | biome: biome; isolation source: fecal sample | host: Bos grunniens | place: China: Xizang | collected 2019 | reverse complement strand
TTTTTAATTATTATCATATTGTCTCCTAAAATATTCTTTATTCTTTTTATCTAAATAATATACAGCTTTTTCATATCCTTTTTTATTTTCATCTAAAAAGATAATTCTTTCTATCACATTAATTCCTATTAATTCTTTTAACATAGGATTTAATGAAAGTTCTTCTAAAGATGCGCCATGTGCTGTAAAAATACCCTTAACACCAGAACACACTGCATAATTTATTGCTTCAGTATCACCTATTCCTCCTATTTCATCTACAACAATAACTTTAGGTGACATACTTCTAACTAACATATTTATTCCTATATTTTTAGAAACATTTTCTAAAACATCAACCTTTACTCCTAAATCATTTTGAGGTTTTCCTTTATATAGGGCTGCAATTTCACCTCTCTCATCTACTACCCCAATATTTATTGCTTTAAATTTCATTTCTTTTATTCCACTACTTAAATTTCTTACTAAATCTCTTAATATTGTAGTTTTTCCGAGCACCAGGAGAAGAAGCAATTAAAGTATTATAAATATTATTTTCTTCAATATTTATAATATCTTTTATAATTCTGTTACTTGCACCAATTACTTCTTTGGCAATTCTTATATTTAAACTATAAATATAATTAATATTTTTAACTTTACCATTTTCAATAACACAAGAACCAGATATACCAACTCTATGACCACCATTTATTGTTATAAAACCTAAAGCAATTTGATTTTGATAAGAATATATAGAATTTTCACAAAAATTTTGCACACAAGTCAATATCTCTTCTACAGAAACACTATATCTTATAATCTTTTCACCATCGTTCAATTTCAAAATTATTGGTTGTCCAGCTCTTAATCTTATTTCTTCTAATTTATTTAGATATTCACCAATTTCTAATAAAATAACTTTTTTGATTCTTTCAGGAAGATATTCTAATACTTTCATACTTTCTCCTTTTATTTCTCTTAATAATTTATATGCAAGACATAAAAAAATAGAACTAATTTTTAAAATTAGTTCTACTAAATTATTAATTCACGCTATCTACTTCTAATAAATTTTTTAAATAATCTCTTTTAGGATTATCTAAACTATCTAGCTCTTCAGAGATATTATCTTTTTTTATAAAATAAATATTGCTAAATTCCACCTCTAAATCGTTTTCAATTAAGTATTTTAAATATTTTTCATAATGTTTAATCATTTGCTCTTTTGTCATATTTAAAACACTTTTAGCTAATATAAGGTATGTCTTAACTGATTTTGTTGGCTTGGTTATATATCTTATTTCAAATTCTTTAACTTGATTTTTATCTGCTAAATCAATATTCAATTCTTCTTTACATTCTCTTATTATTGTTTGAAATATATTAATGTGCTCCTCTTTAGTATCATCAATATCTACATTACCACCAGATACTTGCAAACAGTAAGGAAATGAAGTATCAGGGGCTAATTCACCAATTATATAATAATTATCACTAGTTTCTAATAAGCAACCAGCCGATAAATTTGTACATGCATATTCCTTAGGCAAAGTAATTCTTTCATCATATAAATGATGTGCGAAATCAGTTTTTTTACAATTTATATATACTGTATCATTTTCTATAAAATATTTATTTACATACATTATTTCCCCATTCCATATATGAGGAGTTTCTAATATAGCTTCTTTCCAAAATTTTTTAATTTTTAAATCAATATCTTCTGGTAGCTTTATTTTTTCATCTTGAAATACTATTTCAAGTCTTTTTCCTTTGATATTTTCTAACATAATTTATATTAAATCCATTCTCTTATTATAATTTATAGTTGGAATATCAGTATCTAATCTATAATTTCTATTAAAATACGGATCACCTTTTCCAATTGCTCTTTGCCATCTTTTTACAAATAGTCCATATTCTCTAGCAAATCTTTTTTGTTTTTCAGCTGTATCATCTAATCCTCTAGATTTTGATTCAAAATGATATAACTCAACAAATGGATTATATACTATAAGTAAACCTTCTTTTCTAACTTTCAAGCAAAAATCAACATCATTAAATGCAACTGCCAATTTCTCATCAAAACCTAATAACTCTTTATATGTTGAAGTTTTTATCAAACAACAAGCAGCTGTTACTGCACTTACATCTTGAAGTAAATTGATTCCATCATCTTTAGAAAATTCACTTTCTGGTACTTCTCTATATTTGTGACCTGCTAAACCTCTTATTCCTATTGTTACGCTAGCATGTTGAACACTTCTATCTGGGAAATACATTTTTACACCACAAATACCAACATCTTCTCTTTGTGTATACATAAGCATTTGTTCAAGCCAATCTTCTGTTAATACTTCAATATCATTATTTAATAATAATATATAATCGCCAGTAGATTTATCAGCTCCATAATTAACTATAGCAGAATAGTTAAATACTTTAATTTCCATTTTTTCAACTCTAATTCTTGAATCTTGTTTTTGTATTTTTTCATAATATTCAAAAGTTTCTTCTTTTTTACTATTATTTTCAACAATAACAATTTCATAATTTTGATAAGTTGATTTTAGTATTGATTGAATAGCTTTATCTAAATCATCAGTATGATCCATATTAGGTATAACAATAGAAATTTTAGGATTTCCAATTATAGGATAATCTATTTTATATTGTCCTTCAAATTTTCCATTTTTAACTTGTGTATAATCAATTTTATTATTTTTTAAATATTCTTCTATACATTTAATTTGCTCATCAGTGTTAACTTCATCTTTTTCTTTACTATATAATACTCTATCTATATGTAATACTTTATCAGTTTTACTAATAGTTCTTAAAATTATATTATATATAGGTTCTACTGTATTTACATTATCTAAAATATCAGAATATAATTTTAAAAATTTTGTTTTTACAGCTATAAAGTTTCCGATGTAATTTTTAGAAAGAATTGTATCATACGCATAATGTGGTTTAAAATCAGGTTTAACCCTTTTTTCATCTTCTATATAATCATTATCACTATATACTAAATTAACATCAAAATATTCTAAATGTTTTTCAATTTCATATAAAGTAAATGGTAATAATCTTATATTTTCACCAACAAAAACTATAATGTCACTTTCCTCTTCTAATAATTTTGAATAATCTTTAGCTGTAGCTACTTTTACTTCATAATTAGAATATGTTTGAGTAACAATTTTATTTTTTGAAGCTTCATCTGGAGCTACAATAATAAATTTATTATTTAAAAGAGATTTAAATCCTTTTTGAGCTTCTAAAGCTTGTGTATTAGGTTCATTTATCAATCTCCACTCTTCATAAGAATCTAAAACTGTTTTTCTATGTTTTAAATAATTTTTTATTCTTCTTATTTCAGCTTTTTTACCATTTTGTCTTACACTATTTCTAAAATTATTAATTTTAATTTTTAAGTTTCTTAAACTTGGCATTTATTTACCTCTCTTCTTATAAAAATAATTCACACAATTATTCTTATCAAATATTAGCCAGATAGCCAAACTTTATATTTGGCTATCTCTTAAATTTATTTTTTTAATCCTAATCTTACTAAAACAGCTTTTATTTTTCTTTTAGTATAATTTTTTGCTCTTCTTAAAAATCTATGTTTTGGTCCTTTTGGATCAACATATGGTGTTGGTCTCATTGTTTTAGCAATTTTAATTGTTTCTTCTGTTGCTTCAAATGGAACTTTATTATATACAGGATTAATAGGTTCTCTATTATCATAATCTGTATTTATCATATCATCAACTGCTTGTAAAAATTGCTCAAATCCTCTTTCAAGTGGATAATCTTTCATATAATTTGTTCCAAAATTAGACATTTTTTTACATTCTTCTGGATTATCTAATAAATGAATTATAGCGCTCGCTATAGCTTCTGGAGTTGTTCTTGATAAAATAACTCCTTCATCAGGTAAATCATATATATTATTTTCTTTATACAATTCAACTACTGGAAGACCTGCAGCCATCATTTCAAATGGAATTCTAGATGGATTTGATGCACTCATACATACACCAACTTTACATTTATTATATAATTCATTACATTTATCAATTGGTATAATATTTAAATTTATACAATCCAAATCAATTTGAGCTGGAACAACATTAGAACCATATAAATAAATTTTAACATCTGGTCTTAATGCTTTTACAATTCTTAAAGCTTTTAATCCAATAAAATCACATCTTCTTGATTTTTCTGGTTGATATACAAAACAAATAGCATTTTCTTTCTCTATATTATCTAATTTTTTGTATACATTTAAATCTGCTCCAAAATCAAAATATTTAACTGGATTATCATATTCAGCAAGCATTTTATGAGCAAGCCATCTTCCTATTGTAACTGGCTTAAATCCATATCTGTATGAACTTTCTGTGATTAAATATTGATCTCCCATTGGGAAAAACCATGGTTCAAAATCTTGTATAAAATATGCTTTTCTCTTTGCAGGAACTTGTTTTACAAAATCAACAATTTGCCATCCTGTTGCAAATAAAATATCATATTCTTTTCTCATTCTAATACCAACATAAACATTAGCATCACATTTTTCATAATATTCATTAATTTTTTGTTTTACCATTTCAGGAGTAGATACCATATCTTCTTCAACATAAATATCACATTCATATCCTGCTCTTATTAAAGCATTAACATTTTGAATTATTGTTCTATGTCCACCTGAACCAGGTCCTGGATGTGGCATAACCCATGCAATTTTCTTTTTAGCATTTGGATCATAATGAGATTTCCAATATTCTTGTAACACTTCTTCTGAAACAAATGGTGTATTAAAACTTCTTCTATATTCTTGTTTATCTAAAATTCTTTGTGGCAAATCAAAATCTGCTACTGCCATATCATGTAATCTACAAATTTCTTTAAATTCTAAATCAGTTTTTACAGTTGTAGAAACTGATTTACTATGTTTTCTAAAGTAATTTAGTCCTTTTGGATTCCAAGAAAGTTTTCCACCATCTTTTAAAACTTTATAATAAATATACCAGTCGCCAGCAACTCTAAAATCTCCTGCTTCTGCAAAATATTGTGTATAATCTTGTTTTTTCCAAATCAAGCTTGATACATTAAGAATAGTATTTGTAACACTAAAGTGTTCAATTATTTCGGTTTTTCCATCTTGAATATATGCTTCTTTCCAATGTCCATCACCTGCAAAATCATAAATATCATCAGATTTTTCTCTAATTACTTCATTATGTTCATTTATTCTTACACATTCGCAATGAGAAAGTACTACTTCTGGATCATCAAATCCTTTCATAAGCTCTTCTACAAAAGTACTTTCAGCTGTATCATCAGCTTCAGCAATCCAAACATAATCACCTGTAGCTAAATCAAAACCTTTTTTCCATTGTCTAAAAACTCCACCACTATTAACTTCATTTTTTATAAAAGTTATTTTTGTATCTCCAGTTATTGTTTTTAATTTTTCTTCAATAACTTGAACACTATTATCTGGTGAACAATCATCTAATATAATTAATTCATATATTGGGTATGTTTGATTTAATACTGAATCAATTCTTTCTATAATAAAATCTTGATAATTATAATTTGGAATAATTACACTTACCTTTTTTGGATTCTCAATATTTAGCCTTGGTTTGCGAGTTGCATAAATATCAATTTTTCTACTCATTATTTTTTCCTCCTAATCCATCTTCCAGCTTTTCTTTTCATTACTTCTATTAATCTTTCGTTTTCTAATTCTTTAACTCTATTTTGTAGATATTCTATTGCCTTATCTTTATTATCACTTCTAATTTGCATATTAATCATTTCTTGCTTTGTACTATCTATATCAAAATATCTATTTTGATTAAAATAATCCCAGAATCTATTTTCACGAATTTCTTCTTGAAGTTTTTCATCCAACTTCTTAAATAATTCTAAATATTTATCAAATCCATATTTTTTAACAATTTCATCAATATTTATAAAACGTCTTAATGAAATTGTATACATTATTGAACGATATAATATATATTCAGCAGGCATATTGTTTGATTTCCATTCTTGGTCAAAGAAATAAAACTCATTATCTATATAAAAACAATTTTTCAAAGTCATATCCCATAAACCATCTTTTAAGAAAAATAAGCCTTTTCTATCTTCTTCTGAAATCTCAATATAATATTCTTCAAATATTGTTTTTTCGTCTTTATCAATTTGTTTAGAAGAATTTTTTATAACATCAAAGAATTTATCCAAAATATTATAAAAACCATCTATATCTTTTTCTTCAAGCTTTTTATTTAAAACATTTGATAATAAATATTCTTGATTTATATATTTACTTTTAATCTTCTGTTTTTCAGTAATTTCATCTAAAACATTTATATTTTCATTTTTCAATAAATTAATATTATAAATAATATTATCATAATGCTCTTTAGAATTTTCATCTACACATTCTTTATCTACATAACTTTCAGCAATTTTTGTTATTAATCTATATTTAGTTTTTCTAGCATTATTATAAGATATAAATTTATATTGTTGCTCAAAATCACTTTTACTTGCTTCTACTAAAAATGAATTAGTAAAAAATGTAAATAAAGAAGCATCCTCTTTTAAAATTTCTCTATATATATCTATTTCATCAAACAAAATTGTAGATGTATCTGTATAATTTGGAATATATTTTCCAATATTATTATATTTAGGAAGTTCTAAATCTGAAAAAATTACATTTGCAATTCTATAATCAGGTAATGGATAATAGAATTTTTTTGCCACATAATTATTTTCATCTAATATATTAATTAATTTTTGTCTTGTATATGTTTCTTGTTTTTGTTCTTCATTATTATAATTTAATAAAGTAACAAATTTCTTATTTAAATAGCAATCAGGATTTCCCACAAAATATCTCATACCAAATCTATTATCTACTGCAATTAGTAATTTTCCATCTGGATTTAATAAATTATCTAATTGTTTTAAAAATTCTGATGATGAAATACCTTGAGTATTACATACATAAGGAAGACTTCCAATTAAAGTTATATAATCAAATTTTCTTCCTTTAAAGTCAATGTTTTTAAAATCACCAACAATTATTTCTAAATTCTCTTTATCCTTATGTCTTTTAGAAATAATTTCAGCCTTTTTTAAATCTTCTTCTAGAGAAATAACTTGGAAAGCATTATTACATAACACTCCTGTTATTTCTCCAAAGTTTCCACCAATTTCAAGAATTGTAGAATTTTCTTTAAAAGAATACCAATTTAATATATTACTTCCGATTGTTGAGAATAGTTGTAATTTTCTTGAATCAAATTCAACAATTTTATCTTCATATTCACTTTCTTCATATTTACTTACAAAATTTTCAATTACTTTATATTCAGCTTCTGGTATATTGCTTTCTTTTGAAATATAATATTCTAAATTTAATTTCATTCCAACACCCTGCTTTATTTATTATAATAATTTTAATAAATCTTATTTAAAACTTATTAAATACTATTTTTATTATTTCTTATTAAATTTTTTTCTTAAACTTCTTAAAGGTTTTGTTATTTTCCATAATCTTGAACCTTCTATTGAAGTTAATCTATGTTGTAATTCACCTTTTTGTTTTTCTAAACGACTTATTTCTTCTGCATATTTCTTTTTTGAATAATCTTTTTCATAGAATTTTTTACTTATTTCACTAATACCTATTAACTCAGCTTTTTCTAAATCAACTTTTGTATCAATAGGTAATCTAGAAGATTCTATAAAGAAAGAATTTGCAAAAAATTCAAACATATCATTTTTTATAATTTCTTTATATGCAGATATCTCATCAAATTCAATCTCAGTACCTTCATAATAATAAGGTATATAATTTTCTATGTTTTCTTCTGTTGGTAAATAATCATCTGAAAACATAATTGATGGAAGTTTATAATCTGGAAGTGGATAATAAAATTTTGTATTTTTAAGTTCTGTTTTATTAAGTATTTCCTTTATTTCATCTTTTCCAAATGTTTGAACACTCTTTGAATTTTTATATCCTGTTATACCATCATATTTTACACTTGTATGATCTTCTGGTGCACCAGCAAAATATTTCATACCAAATTTATTTTCAATTGCTATTAACAATTTTCCATCTGGTTTTAAAAGAGTTTGTATTTTACTTAAAAAATCTACATATGGATTATTTGTATTAGTAAATGTTGGCGCATATTCTAAAACACCAATTAAAGTTATATAATCAAATTTTCTTTCTTTAAAATCTATATCATTAAAATTGCCAACAATAATATCTAAATTTTCTTTGTCTTCATTTCTAGTTGCAATTGAAGTTGCTCTATTTTTAGATAATTCTACAGAAACAACATTTTTACATTTTTCACAAAGTGCTTCTGTTATTGCTCCCATTCCTGCACCAATTTCTAAAACATCAGAATCTGGTTTAAATGGATACCAATTTAATATATTTTTTCTAATTGGTGTTAAATGATAAAAAACTGGCCATCTTAAATCATTTTTAAAAACTTCATCCATATTTTTATATATCTTAGCATATTCAATGATTTGATTTTCAATTTCACCATCTGAATATGAATCTTTTCCATTATAAAAGTCGTAATTTATTCTCATTATTTTCTCCTATCTTTTTATATCTATCTGACTATCAATTTCTATTAATCCTATTGTAGCTTTATTTGAAATTATTTCTAAAAATAATGCATCATATTTTCTATCAAATACTTCTAAATCACCATTTTTATTGAATTTTGTACATCCAAAAGATATAGTATATCTATTAGGAGCTAAAGGTACTTTTTGTTTAAATTCAACAATAACTTCATCACCTTTTTTATATTCTCCTGTATATATTTTTTGTTCATCAGTATTTGTTCCTGCAAATTCTAATCCTTTAAAATCTTTTATAGACATAGCAAAAATAGGATTTTCTATATCCTCATTAAATTTTACTTTCATTTTAATAATTACTTCTTCAGTATTATTAATCATTGGAATCATTTTATCTTCTTTATCAAAAATCCCATAATCTATAATTTCAGCATTACCATTTCCATAACTTAAAGATTCTGTATTTACTGTAAAATTATCTTTCCAAACAGCTTTAGCATCTTTAATAGCTTCAATCTTTACTTTTTCTTCTTTTTCTGGTTTTTCAATATCTATTCCAACCATCATCTTTTTATAAAGTTCGATACCTTCTTTTACTTCACCATCAAAAATTTTTCTACCATTAGATAAAATTATAGTTCTTGTACAATTTCTAATTACATCATTTATACTATGAGTTACAAAAAGAATTGTTTTTCCTCTATCTTTAAATTCTTGGAATTTTTTAAAACATTTTAATTGGAAAGCCATATCTCCAACAGATAAAACTTCATCAACTATTAAAATATCTGGATCAACATTAATTGCACATGCAAATGCCAACCTTGCAAACATACCTGAAGAATATGTTTTAACAGGTTGGTATAAATGATCACCAATACTAGCAAAATCTATAATTTCTTGTTTCTTTTCTTCTACTTCTTTTTTAGTAAGACCCATAACTTGTCCATGTTGGTAAATATTTTCTTCACCAGTAAGTTCTGGGTTAAAAGCTGTACCAAGTTCTAATAATGAACTTATTTTTCCTTTTATATTTAATTCTCCTGAAGTTTGTGATGCAACTCCTGTAATTATTTTCAAAAGAGTTGATTTTCCAGCACCATTTCTTCCTAGAATTCCTAAAATCTCACCTTTTTTTACATTTAAATTTAGATTATCTAAAGCTTTAAATTCTTTATGATTACTATATTTAGGAATTATAACTTCTAATAATCTAGCTTGTTTACTAGTATACATTTTATAACTTTTTATTAAATTCTTAATTTCTATAATATTTTCTGTATCCACTATATAAACCCTTTCTTCAAATTCTTACAATACATCAGCAAAATCTTTTCTATTTCTTTTAAATACATAATTTCCCCATATGTACATTATAAATACTATTACCCAAAATACTATTGTATAAAAACCATAATCGGCAGTTATAATATTTCCATCTATAAAAACTTGTCTTAAACCTGTTACTAAATATGTAAATGGTGTGCATTGAACTAATTTTAAAATAGTAGGATGAGTAGCTAACATATCTAAATTCCATACTATTGGTGTAAACCACATAAATAATTGCATTGCAATTCCTAATAAATTTGAAAAATCAGGTACAACTGTTGTTATTGTTGAAGTAAATCTTGTAAACGCTATTACAAAACAATATGTTGCAAATATTATGTATAAAAGCATTAAAACATTTGGCATATAACCATATATCATACATGCAACTGTTGCAACTAAGACTAAAAACAATGATACAAAACTAGATGCAACTATTGAAATTGTAGGAATTACTTCTACCGGAAATACAACTTTTTTTACTAAATAGCTATATGCTCTTATAGAATTACTTGCAGCCATTATACTATCATTTAGCCACATCCACATTGCCATACCAGGTAAAAACCATACAACATATGGATAATTCCCACTACTTCCTGTTTTTAAAATATATTGAAATACTATAACATATGTAGCCATGAACACAAATGGTTGTAAAAAGCCCCATATACTTCCTAAACTTGTACTTGCGAATCTATTTTTAAAATCACTTTTTCCAAGTTGCCAAACTAACTTCCTGTTTTTAATTAAAGATTTTATAAATTCCATTAAAACTGCTCCCATCTAAAATTAAGAAGATTCTAGAAAGCCTTTTGTAAGTCTTTCTAGAATTTATATTAAACTAATTCTTTTACTTTAGTAATTTTTCTTTTCTTCTTATCATTTTTTGATTCTTTTTTCTTTTTTGTATTATTAACTTTCTCAATTTTTATTTCTTGAATCTCAGCATCTTCTTCATATTCTACATCATCTGTCATTACTTGTTCCTCTTGAACTTTTTGAACTGAAAGATCAATTAATTTATTTATTTCTTCTTTACTTGGTAAACCATTTTCATTATTTCCTAATAAAGAATTATTAGCTTCTATTAATTTTTGAATTGTTGTTAATTTTCTTAAAACAGCAATTTTCCAATATCCATCTTGAACTTCTTTTCCTGTTCCTGTTGTTAAAAGTAGTGAAAATAAAAACATAACAACTGTTGAACCAGCAATTATTAATACATTAAATGCATTTGATTTTGTTATTGATTCACATAATTCTGAAATCAAAACTCCTAATGCTGCTCCTACACAGCTTAATAGTAGTATTATAACTACTCTTTTTACTTGAATCCAAAAAATATAATTTTTAAAAGTTTTTTCACTATACATCTCTTATTTCTCCTATTTCTTTTGCATAATTAATTTTATTTTTTTCCAATAAAATACATTTTAAATTATATTACATTTTTTAATTATTGTACAGCATTTTCAATCATTTTTTCTACAATTTGAATAGCATTACTTGCAGCACCTTTTCTAGTGTTATCTGCTACTACCCACATATTAATTCCTGACTTTACGCTAAAGTCTCTTCTTATTCTTCCAACATAAACTTCATCTGTTCCTGTAGCATCAATTGCCAATGGAAAAATATTTTCTTTTAAATTATCTTTTATAATAATTCCAGGTGAATTTTTAAGTACATTTACCAATTCTTCAAGTTCAAATTCATTTTCAAATTCAACATTTATTGATTCACTATGTGAATTAAAAACTGGTACTCTAACTGTTGTAGCAGTAATTGCAAGTTCTGGTCTTTTTAAAATTTTTCTAGTTTCATTAATCATTTTTTCTTCTTCTTTTGTATATCCATTATCTAATGCACTATCTATTTGTGGTAAACAATCATTAAATATAGGATATGGGAATTTTTGAAGTTCATAATTTATTTTTCCATTCTCATCAAATTCTTCATTTTTATAATTTTTTATACCATTTTCTAAATCGATTATTCCTTTAGAACCAGCACCTGATACAGCTTGATATGTTGAATACACTATTCTTTTAATTTTATATTTATCATCTAATGGTTTTAATGCCACAACAGCTTGTATTGTAGAACAATTTGGATTAGCTATAATTCCTTTATTGTTATTAATTTCTTCTGGATTTACTTCTGGTACAATTAATGGAACATTTTCATCCATTCTAAAAGCACTACTATTATCTACTACCACACAACCCTTTGTAGCTGCAATTGGTGAGAATTTTTTAGAAGTTTCTCCACCTGCTGAAAAAATTGCATAATCAAAACCTTCATCAAAAGAATCTTCTTTAAGTTCACGAACAATATATTCTTTTCCTAAAAATTTTAATTTTTCACCAGCTGATCGTTTTGATGCAAAAAACACATACTCATCAATTGGTAATTTTTTCTCTTCTAAAACCTTTCTAGCAACCATACCTACAACACCAGTCGCTCCTACAACAGCTAATTTAATCTTTTTCATAAAATACTCCTATAATAAATCTTAAATACTCAGCCTAATATATTAATATTTTTGACTAATTTTAGTATTTAACATTTTAACAATATATAATATTCAAAATTTTTTTCTATGTTATTTTAAGTATTATATAGTTTTATATATTAAAAAAATAACTTGCCTCTAAATCAGCTTCATTTAAAAGCAATACTAAAGGATATTTTTGCATTGCTGCCCCTAAAGTATTATATAATTCTTTAGGCTCTGAAAATCCCATATGCCATCTTATCGCATATTTTTCTTCATTTGTTAATTTAATATATTCAGTAAGCATCATTACAGATTTTTCACCATGTCCATATGGTATTGTATCTTCAATTGTATAATAAGGAACTTTTTCCCAAACACCTAAACTATTTTTTGCATTTCTATAATCTATTTTATAAAAATTAGTTTTACAAATATCATGTAATAAAGCAGAAATTATTATAGTATCTTCCGGAATATTGATATCTATTACACATTTTTTCACTTTTTCTTTTAAAATTTCATATACTTTCATACTATGTTCCATTAAACCACCTTCGTGATCACCATGAAATCTAGTACTAGCAGGAGCTTTAAAGAAATCTGATTTTTCTAAAAAATTAATAACTTCTTCTATGCCTTCTCTATTTGTACTTCTTAATAATTTTAAAAATTCTTCTTTCATATTTATATATAATTTTCCTTTCAAATTTATTTATTAATATTATTCTTTTCATTATATTTATGAATTTTAAACATATCTCTATAACGACCTTGTTTAATTTCTGCAAAATATACATCTTTTTCAAATTCACCATCATAATCTGATAATTCTTTTTCAATATCATAATGTACTTTTACAAATTCAAAAGAAATACTTTTTCCATATTCTTTATCACCATATTCACCATTTAAAATTACATATTGAGCATTAATAACTTCACGAATGTCACTATCTCTTTTTTCATCTCTAATAATTTCAAAAGAATTTCCCACACTTCCAACATTTATTAAAGTCTTATTATATAATTTATCCATATATTGATGATGTAAATGTCCATATAAAACCATATCAGCAACATTTTGTGATACTGTTTTTTCAGTTGGTAAAAACATAGAATATTTTTGATCATAACCATTTTCGTTTATAACAATATCTTTATCTGTATTAGGTCCTGCATGAAATAATCTTACCAAACTTCCACTCATATAAAACTCATAACAAAATGGTAAATTAAATAAGTATTCTTTTATTTCTTCGTCTAAATGATTTCCATTCCAAACTAATCTATCTTTTGCATTTCCAGCTTCCATATTTTCTAAGTCATATTTATCACAAAAATGTCTATCACAATTTCCTCTTAAAACAACTTCACAATTTTCTCTAACTAATTTAACACATTCTTTACTATGTACACCTTTTGCTATTGTATCTCCTAAACAAAAGATTTTGTCACAACCTCTATTTTTAATATCTTCTAATACAGCTTTTAATGCAGTTAAATTAGAATGTATATCTGATATTATGGCAATTTTCAAATAATCAACTCCTTAAAATAAATATTTCTTAGCAATTTTATATAGTACAGCTTCACCTAATATAATAGCATTTTCTCCTACTCTATAATTTTCACTGTGTTGTGGAAAATACTCATCTAATCTATTTCCTATAAAAACAAAAGCGCCTGGTCTTGCTTCTAAGAAGAAAGCAAAATCTTCTGAACACATAGTTTGATAATCTTCAATAATATTTTCTTCTCCAACAATATTTTTAGCAAGCTCTTTTACTATATCAGCATCTTCTCCAGCATTTATTGCAGGTGGCAAATCTGACATTTTTCTTATTTCTAATTTAGCATTCCATTTTTCAGAAAGTTCATCACATATTTGTATTAATATATCTTTTAAATATTGTCTAGTTTCAAAATTAAAAGTTCTACGAATTCCTCTTAATACTAAACTTTCAGGAATAACATTATTACTACTTCCTGCATTAATACTAGTTATCCCAAAAACAACTTTTTCTTCTTTAGAAATATTATTTTGTATTTCTTGAATTTTAGTAATTAATTCATTTGCTACATAAATTGGATTAATACATTTTTCTGGAAGCGCTGCATGCCCACCTTTTCCTGTTATAATAACATCAAAAGCATCTGTTGATGCCATTATAGGGCCTGTTTTTATTCCAATTTTGCCGTCTTCAATTTCACTCCAAACATGAATAGCAAATACTTTATCTACTCTAGGATTTTCAAGTATTCCTTCTTCTATCATTGGTTTAGCTCCACCAGTACCTTCTTCTGCTGGTTGAAATACTAATTTAACATGCCCTTTAATATTTTCTTTATTGTTTATCAAAATTTGTGCTAAACCTAATAAAATTGCCATATGAGCATCATGTCCACAAGTATGTTTTACATTATCTCTATCTCCAAGTGGAACAGCATCCATATCACATCTAAATAAAATACATTCTCCCGGTATTTCTCCATCTAGTTCTGCCATTACTCCTGTTTTAGCAATACCAGTTTTTATATCTTCATATCCCATTTCTCTTAATCTAGAAATAATATATTTTGAAGTTTCAATTTCTTGAAACTCTACCTCTGGATGTTCCCAGAAAAATTCTTTATCTTTTAAAATTTGTTCTTTTAAATTTAAAATTTCTTCATCAATCTTCATAGTTTATGTAGTTTCAACTTTTATATTAAGTTAAAACATTTTCCTCCAAAATGATTTTTCTAATATTTAATTATAAATAATTAGCTTAATATTCTTATAATAATTTACTTAAATTTTCAAATTTGAAATTCTCTTTATTGCTTCTTCATAATCTTCAAATTTTCCAAATGCTGTTACTCTAAAAAATCCTTCTCCTTGTTTTCCAAAACCAGCGCCTGGTGTTCCTACTATTGAAGCATCATTTAACAGCCTATCAAAAAATTCCCAAGACTCTAAATTATTTGGAACTTTAAACCAAATATATGGAGAGTTTTTTCCACCATATACTGTAAAACCTAATTTTATTAATTCATTTCTAAAATATTCAGCATTTTTTAAATAATATCTAATATTTTCTTTTATTTGGCTTTGCCCTTCTTCAGAATAAACAGCTTCTGCGCCTCTTTGAGCTATATATGATACACCACCAAATTTAGTACTTTGACGTCTAAGCCAAATTTTATTAAGTATATTTTCATTTCCAGTTTTATTATATATTTTTAATTCTTTTGGTATTACCATAAAAGAACATCTAATACCTGTAAAACCTGCTAATTTAGAAAAACTTCTAAATTCTATAGCAACTTCTTTTGCACCTTCAATTTCATAAATGCTATGTGGTATATTTTCTTCTGTTATAAAGCTTTCATAAACAGAATCATATAAAATCACAGCTTTATTTTCCCTTGCATAATCTACCCACTCTTTTAACTCATCTTTATTTAAAACAGTTCCTGTAGGATTATTTGGAGAACACAAATATATTATATCTACTTTTTCTTCTGGTAATTTTGGTTTAAAACCACTTTCTTCATTAGCCTCTAAATAAACGATTTTTCTACCAGCCATTATATTTGTATCTCTATATACTGGATAAACAGGATCTGTAATAGCAACTATGTTTTCATTTGAAAACAATTCTACTATTCCTGCTAAATCACATTTCGAACCATTAGCTACAAAAATTTCTGATTTATCAAAATCAATTCCATTTTTTCTATATTCTGCTTCTATTATTTTTTCTCTTAAAAATTCATATCCTGGAACTAAGCCATATCCTCTAAAAGTTTCAATATTTGCCATTTCCTCAACAGCTTTATGCATAGCTTTAATAACAGCAGGAACAAGTGGTTTGGTTACATCTCCAACACCTAAATTAATAATTTTTGCATCAGGATTTTGTTTTTTATATTCTGCAGTTTTTTCTAAAACTTTTGCAAATAAATAATTATCTTTTAATTCAAAAAAATTTTCATTAACATATGCCATAAAGTTACATTCTCCTCTTTAAATTTATTCTTTATCTTAAAAGATCTTCCATTTGAACTTTACTACCATATTTTATAATAATAGGAGTTGCAACACTTAATTCTACTCCATCTATATTTGAGTTTATTTTTCTAGTTCCTGGAACAACTACTGCATTTTCTGGTATAACTATTTGACCATTTTCATTTGCTGTTATAATTTTTCCATTAACATTATCATAAACTGGAGTACTTCCTGTAATTGTAACACCTGCACCAATTATAGCTCCTTTTTTTACGATAGTTCCTTCAGTAACTGTTGAGCTTGCTCCTAAAAATACATCATCTTCTATAATAACAGGATATGCTCCAACAGGCTCTATAACTCCACCTACTAAAGCTCCTCCTCCAATATGAACATTTTTACCTATTTGAGCACAAGATCCAACTAAAGCATTTGAATCTACCATTGAACCTTCGTCTATGTATGCCCCAATATTTGTATAACATGGCGGCATAAAAGTAACTTTAGGTGCAATATAAACACCATCTCTAATAGATGTAGTTGGTGATACAGTTCTAACAGTTTCTTCTAAAGTAACTTTTCTTTCACCTAAAGTATCTTTATCAATATATCCTTCTTCAAATTTTACAAGTTTTCCAAATTTAAAACCTAATAAAATTACTTCTTTAACCCATTTGTTAACTACCCAATTTCCATTAACATCAGGAGAAGCAACTCTTATTTTTCCTGTATTTAAATCAGTTTTAAATTCTTGCCATACTGGCATAAACTCTTCACGAGTTAATTTTCCTTCCTTATTTTTTTCAATTAAATTTAAATATTTTTCCATATAAGCCTCCTAATTTCAGCTCCTTTTTTCATATCGATTCATATAGTCATATGTGTATCAATTAATTATATGCATTCTATCATATAATTAAATATAAATCTACACTTTTAAGCTTATTGACACAAATTTTTCACATATATTTTACTAAAATATTTTGAAAATTTATCATATTTTTATAAATCAATAATATATATTTTTTAAAGTGCATTTAAGCAACACGCCTATTCTCAATAATTAATTAGAAAGTGTCGAATATTGTATTACAATTTTTATAAGATTTTTAAAAAAAGTATGGACAGCACGCATTTTTAATTGTAAAATAATTGCACGAACTTAATTTAAAAATAAAATTCTAAGGAGGAAAAGAAAAAATGGAAGTTTTAAAAATTTCATCAAAATCAAACCCAAATTCAGTAGCAGGAGCTATCGCAGGTTTGGTTAAGGAGAGTACAAGAGCAGAAATGCAAGCAATTGGTGCCGGAGCATTAAATCAAGCAATAAAGGCAGTGGCTATAGCAAGAGGTTTTGTCGCACCAGCTGGTGTTGATTTAATCTGCATTCCAGCATTTGCTGAAGTTCAAGTTGAAGGTGAAGACCGTACAGGAATAAAATTAATAATCGAATCAAGAAAATAAAATAATATAAATAGTCTATAATCTTCAAATTAAATTTATATTGAAATAAATTTAATTTGAATCAATATATAAAAGAAACACTTTAAATTTGTTCGTAATTTAAAGTGTTTCTTATTTTTATTTCATTTAAAATAAATCTTCTATTTTACAAATTATTTCATAATTTTGAGTTTTGGTTAAATTAAAACAGCAATATTTATCAGACCACTCACGTAAATATGGTAATAATAATCTTAAAAATAATCTAGTATTATATGAAACCATTTTTATATCTCTCATTTTTTCATTTATAATTTGACATTTATCTGATTTATAATAAACTAAATAATAATTACCATCTTTTTCTAATTTTATATCATATGGAAATATTCTACAATCAATAGGTCTAATATCATATATTGTACATTGATTATCTCTATAAAAATAACATTGATTATTATTTTGACGTTTCATTTGATATAAATCTTTTAATGTGTAATCATTATACATTTTAGAAAAATTAATTTTATTAGAAAATTCTTCTATATTTATTTTCATATTTTTTGAAATTATTTCTACCTCATTTGGTAAAATCATTGGTGAATCTACATTTGGATTACAACAACAAGTAGCACTTTTTCCCACACAATTACTGCACAAATTAAAAGTTCCTAAATTATTATCAGTATTTCTAAACAATGCATATGGACTTTGTATAATATCATCAGAATCTTCTGCATCTGAAATATATGTAGCTACACCATATAAAAAATTCTCATTTATTATTTTTAAACTTATTGTACCACTCTCAATATCACTATTTTCAATATATTCATATGTTCCATTAATTATATTTTTATTTATTTTTCCTTGAAATTTATATCTACAAATTTCATTATCATAATTAAGAATAATATTAGCAGTTATTTTATCTTTATCTTGTTTAAATATAACATTTTCATTATAAATTTTATTGTTTTGAATAAATGATGATATCCATTCTCCAGATAAATCTATATTAACCATCTTTTCCTCCAGTTTTTAATACTAATAATTTATCCTTTTTATTTCTTTTACTTTATTTGTAGCATCAACAATTTCAAACATAACACTATTTAATTTTCCGCTACCATCTGCTAATTTATATTTTTCTGGTAAAGATGTTTCAAATCTTTTAATTGATGCTTCTATATCCATTCCAATAACAGAATTTTTTGGACCTGTCATTCCTATATCAGTAATATATGCTGTTCCTTTAGGAAGAATATCTTCATCAGCAGTTTGAACATGAGTATGTGTTCCAAAAAGAATAGTTATATCTCCATCTAAATATCTTGCTAACGCAATTTTTTCTGCTGTTGCTTCAGCATGAAAATCAATAATAATTATATCTACATCATTTTTAATTTCATTTACTATTTCTTTAGCTATCATAAAAGGATTTTCTGATAAAATACTCATTGTTACTCTACCAATTAAATTTATAACAGCAATTTTTTTATTATTACATTCAAATATTCTATATCCTTTACCAGGATTATTACTTGGATAATTTGCCGGTCTTATAATTTGATTTTCTTCTATAAAACTAAATATTTCTTTTTTACCCCAAGTATGATTTCCCATAGTAACTACATTAACATTTAATGCTAATATATCTCTATACATTTTTTCTGTTATTCCCATACCATCTGCAGCATTTTCACCATTTACAATAACAAAATCTATTTTATTTTCACTTATAATTTTTGGTAATACTTCTTTTAATTTATTTAGTCCAGTTTTTCCTACTATATCTCCAACGGCTAAAACTCTCATAAAATAAATACCCCTTTCTCTTAACTCTTTTTATACTATATCATAAAAATTTATATTTCACAATGAATAAATCAATTAATTTTCAAATAAAATGAGACCGGCCGCTACACGAAGCAGCGGCCGGAATGTGCGCACCACACTAGGTACACACGGAGGCTCGGGTTAGAGGCATTCAGACAGAGGGCAGATCAGATCGCCGTCCTCAGTGCAGAGGTAGTACTGACCGAAGCTCTTGGTCTTGGAGCCGATGATGTTGGCATCGATCGCGCCGTTCTCCTTGACACCGTACTTGGCCCAGAATCCGACTTCATCCTCAGCATACGCCTCGGTAGAGCTTACGCCCCAGTCAGTCTGGATATACCAGTTACCGTCCTTGTAGGAAACAGCAGCACCGGTAACCAATTCAGGCACCACATCGGAAGCGCGGTCGATCAGCTGCATCTGAACCACCTGGGTCTTGTTGGCATAGAAAACACCGTCAACCTCGACCAGGGTAGTAGCAGCATTGGCCTTGTGCCAAGCATTCCAACCGGTCTTCACCAGCTGGCCGTCAAAGCCGAAAACCTCGTCCTCAGTAGCTTCATAAGCAACCACGATGTTGTGGAGCTCGTCAGCGTTCTGGAACTCAACGGTCTGCAGGCATTCTTTGGCGCAAATCAGCACCTTGCCGGAACCATCAGCGGCAGTCTCAACGCGGACCTGAACTGCGAAGGCCTCAGGGATTGCATCCGCACGGAACGCATCCTTCTTGCCAGGCAGCTTGCCAGCGAAGAAAACTTCTCCTCCTTTCACCCGATTTTTCATGTTAATGTTCATACCAGTCATCTTTGTGACCTCCCAAATAATCTACAGTCCTTTCGGATCTGCGCAATTTAATTATATAACTATTTACATAAAAAGTCAAATGAGGTGTTATGTTGTAACACCTCATTCATAAATTTAATATATATATCCTTTTTTATTTTAAATAGTTATTTAATGCATAACCGTACTTTTTAAATAGTCTAATAAAGCCTTACAACCTTCTACAATATCCTCATAAGTTCTATCAAAATTTCCTGTAAAATATGGATCTGCAATATCTCTTGATCTATTTGAAAAATCTAATAATCTGTGCACTTTCTTTTCTGGATCTTCTCCAACAATCCTTAATATATTATTTATATTTCTTTCTTCCATTCCGATTATATAATCATATATTTCATAATCTTTAGCTACCATTTTTCTTGAATAATGATTCTCATAGGAAATTCCCTCTTCTTCCAATTTTCTTCTAGTTCCAATATGAGTCAAACTTCCTAATTCTTCACTACTAGTTGCAGCAGAGTCAACAAAAAATTCTATTCCACTATCATCTTTTTTTACCATATCTTTAAATACAAATTCTGCCATTGGTGAACGACAAATATTTCCTAAGCAAACAAATAAAACTTTTATCATTGTTATCTCCTCTTATGTTAATAATTTAATATTCTTTTAATAAATATAATCTTTCATAATCACTTAAATCAGGGACAAGAATTTCTTCTTTTATATTTCCTAATTTATATTTATACTCATGAGTAATATTATTTAATAAATCGATTTCTTTTAAAATCAAACCATTTTTTGCATTAATCCAACAGACTTTTTCTTTATCACTTATTATATAAACATCAATATATTCTAGTCTTGACTCCTTAATATCTATTGAAGATAAATCTTTCAAATTTCCTTTATATATTTTTAAATTAGGAAAATTTTCTTGCTCACTATCTCGCTCGCTAATAGTATATATTTTACTTTCATTTCTTTCAATTGTATTAATTTTTTCATTATCTATATAATAATTTGTATTAATAATTTGTTCTCCTGTTTCTTTACTTGAAATTTTTTCAATAACTATTGCTTTATCTCCTGTTACAACACTATTTATTGCAATAAAATCTCCAAATTCAAAAGAACTATTAATTATTTCCATGGAAAATTCATTTTTATAATCTTCATTAGTTTCTTCAGCCAATTTATTTAACTCATTTATTATAGTAACTTTTTTCAAAAGACTTACACCAAAGATTATTATTATTGTCACAATTACTACAAATATTAATTTTAAAATTTTTTTCATAATATTTTTCCTCCACCTACTACACAATCATCAATATAAAATACAACTGATTGACCTGGTGTTATTGCTCTTTGAGGTTCTTCAAATTCAACTTTCATTTTTCCATTATCAATAGGATAAATAAATGCTTTAGCTTCTTTTGCACTATATCTTATTTTAGCCATTACTTCTGTTTTTTCTGTAATTTCATCTATTAATAATAAATTTACATCTTCTAAATATAATTCTTTAGAAAATAATTTATCACTTTCACCAACTATAACTTCATTTTTTTCTTTATTAAAACCAACTACAAATAATGGTACTGGATTTGCTATTCCTAAACCTTTTCTTTGACCTATTGTATAATTATATAATCCATTATGTTTTCCAAGCACTCTTCCATCAACATGAACTATATTTCCAGGATTTTGTGTAATATTAGAATTCTCTTCTAAGAATTTTTTATAATCTCCATCTGGTATAAAACAGATATCTTCACTGTCAGGTTTATTAGCAATTTGAAGACCATGTTCTTCTGCTATTTTTCTAATTTGGCTTTTATCTTCAAAATTATTTAATGGAAATATTATCTTATCTAGTAAATCTTTATCTATACTATATAAAACATAACTTTGATCTTTTCTTCCAGCATTTGATTTTTTTAATACATATTTATTATATCTTTCATCATATTCTACTTTAGCATAATGTCCTGTAGCAATATAATCACAACCTAATTCTTTAGCTTTTTGATACATTACTCTAAATTTAAAATATTTATTACATTCTATACATGGATTTGGAGTTTGACATTTAGAATAACAATTACAAAAATAATTAATAACATTTTCATTAAAGTTTTCTCTTAAATCTATTGTGTAATGTTCTATTCCAAGTTTTTCACAAACCATTTTAGCATCAAAAGCAGAAGAAGATATTTCCTCTTCTCCTGCTTTTTCATTATTCCATAAATTCATTGTGATACCGACAACTTCATAACCTTGTTCCTTTAAAAGAATTGCAGCTACCGAGCTATCAACACCACCACTCATACCTAATAAAACTCTTTTTTTCATATATTATTCCCATTCTATTGTTCCTGTTGGCTTTGGAGTTAAATCAAACACAACTCTATTAACATTAGGAACTTCACTTGTAATTCTATTTGTTATATGTTGTAAAAGTTCAAATGGAACATTTTCAACAGTTGCTGTCATAGCATCTACTGTATTTACAGCACGAATAATTACTGGATATGCAAATGTTCTTTTATCATTTGAAACACCTACTGATTTGAAATCTGGTATAGCTGTAAAATATTGCCATACTTTTCCTTCTAAACCATTTTTAGCAAATTCTTCTCTTAATATTGCATCTGATTCACGAACTGCTTCTAATCTATCTCTTGTGATAGCACCTAAGCATCTAACACCTAAACCTGGTCCTGGGAATGGTTGTCTATAAACCATTGCATCTGGAAGACCTAATGTTTTTCCTACTACTCTTACTTCATCTTTATATAATAATTTAACTGGTTCTACTAAAGAAAATTGTAAATCTTCTGGAAGTCCACCTACATTATGATGAGCTTTAACTGAACCACTTTCTAATATATCTGGATAAATTGTACCTTGTGCTAGAAATTCTATTCCATCTTGTTTACGAGCCTCTTCTTCAAATACTCTAATAAATTCAGCACCAATAATTTTTCTTTTTTGTTCTGAATCAGCAACTCCAGCTAATTTATCTAAAAAACGATCTACTGCATCAACATAAACTAAATTAGCATCCATTTGATTACGGAAAACTTCAACTACTTGTTCTGGTTCTCCTTTTCTTAAAAGTCCATGATTAACATGCACACATACTAATTGTTTTCCAATAGCTTTAATTAATAATGCAGCAACAACTGATGAATCTACACCACCTGATAATGCTAATAAAACTTTTTTATCTCCAACTTGATTACGAATTTCAGCAACTTTCTCTTCAATAAAAGCTTCTGCTAATTCTTTTGTATTAATTCTTTCCATTGTTTCTGGTCTTTTATTACTATCCATCTTTATCTCCTTTTATAAATAAGATTTATTATTCTCTTCCTGTTTCAACTTGTTTTAATGTAACATCATGTGCTCCACCTTCTTTGATACTTACACCTGATACCATAGTTAATCTTGCTTTTTCATGGAATTCTGGAATTGTTATACTTCCACAATTACACATTGTTGATTTTATTTTAGCAACAGTTACTGCTAAATTTTCTTTTAAGTGACCAGCATATGGAATGTATGAGTCAACACCTTCTTCAAAGCTTAATTTATTTTTAGCTTCTCCACCCATATCATATCTTTGCCAGTTTCTAGCTCTATTTGAACCTTCACCCCAATATTCTTTAACAAAAGCACCATTAATTTTTAATTTTCTTGTAGGGCTTTCATCAAATCTAGCAAAATATCTACCCATCATAACAAAATCAGCACCCATTGCTAATGATAATGTTATATGGTAATCATGTACTATACCACCATCTGAACAGATTGGAATATATACACCAGTTCTTTCAAAATATTCATTTCTTGCTTCTACAACATCTAATAAAGCACTAGCTTGTCCACGACCAATTCCTTTTGTTTCTCTTGTAATACAAATTGATCCTCCACCAACACCAACTTTGATAAAGTCAGCACCAGCTTCTGCTAAATAATAGAAACCTTCTTTATCTACAACATTTCCAGCACCTATTTTAACTGAATCACCATAGTTTTTTCTTACCCAGTCAATTGTATTTTTTTGCCATACTGAATATCCATCAGAAGAGTCCATACAAATTAAATCTACACCAGCTTCTACTAATGCAGGAATTCTTTGTTCATAATCTCTTGTGTTAATACCAGCACCTACTATAAATCTTTTATTATCATCTAATAAAGAATTTGGATTATCTTTATCTGATTCATAATCTTTTCTAAATACTAATGCATCTAATGTATCATCTTCATTTAATATTGGTAAACAGCTAATTTTGTTATCCCATATAACATCATTAGCTTCATGTAATGTAATTCCTTTTCTGGCAAATACAACTTTTTCTTTTGGAACCATATATTGATCTACAGTTGTTTCTAAATCTACTCTTGATATTCTATAATCTTTATCTGTAACTAATCCTAAAAATTTACCATTAGCAGTTCCATCATCAGTTATAATTACTGTTGAGTGACCTGTTGTTTCAATTAAATCTAATAATTCTCTTAATGTTGTTTTTGGTGTTACATTTGAATCACTTGTTATAAATCCTGCTTTATATTTTTTAACATTTCTAACCATTTGAGCTTCTGACTCAATAGATTGTGACCCATAAATAAAAGAACATCCACCTTCGCGCGCAAGAGCAATAGCCATCTTTTCACCAGATACTGATTGCATGATTGCTGACACGAAAGGAACGTTCGCAGAATACTTAGGTTCTTCACCTTTTTTAAATTTTACAAGCGGAGTTCTTAAACTCACATTGTTTGGTATACATCTTTCGTCTGTTAAATTTGGTAACAATAAAAATTCATTAAAAGTTCTTGAGATATCTCCTACGATTTTTGCCATTTTAAATTTTCCCCCTATTAAAATTTTTTTATTTTATGTCTCTTTTAAAAATATATGTTAAATATTATATAAGAAAAGTGGATAAAAATCAATACTTTTTATCCACTTTATGTAAATTATTTATATTTTATTTCTTTAGTTTTAAAATCGCGCACAAATAGTCTTCCTTGACTTACAACATTCATATCAAGGAATAAATTATATTCTTTACTCAAATCTTTATATGTTACTTGTGCTTTCATTTTTTTATTATCATAATCTATAATACTAATGTCTGTTTCTTTTACATTTTGTACTTGTCTAATAATTTTATTTTTACTAGCTTTTTTACTTAAAAGATGAGCATATCTATTACTTTCTTTATTAGCAACAAACATTTCTGCTATTTTTCCAACTTCAAATCTTAATTTATCACTATCTCTTTTAGGAAATTCTGATAAATATTTTTCCTCTGCTGTAGTAATAACAAATTTATTACTTGTATCACATATTAAATTATTTTGAGTTTGTTTTTCTTCTACTAGATTTTCTAACACAAGTATCTCCTTCTTAAGTACAAAAATTAATATAAATATATTATACACTAATAATATATAAATTTATATTTCATTTATGTTAAATTTTTCAAACTATCTGCACGTCGCACATTGGGATCGTAAAATACAGTATTTATATTGAAATTTCTTTATTTTTTAAATAGTTTAAAATTCCACTATCAGTATCAAATTTAAATATTAATTTATAGCTTATAAGTTCTTGATATTTTTTACCAAACTTTTTATTTATTTCATTATTTCCATATTTTCCATCACCAATTATAGGATATCCAATATAAGATAAATGTGCCCTTATTTGATGAGTTCTACCTGTATGTAAATTTATATCTAGTAAAGATGTATTTTCTTCTTTATTTTCTTTGACTACAGTATATTCTGTTATTATTTCTTGATAACCTTGTTTTTTAGTATCCGAAATATATACCATATTATTCTTACTATCTTTAAACAAATAATCTTCTAAAAGTTTATGTTTTTCTTTAAGAATTCCATATACCAAAGCTTTATAATGTTTTTCTATTTCATGATTTTTAAATTTATCTAATAATATCTCTAATGCTTCTTTATTTTTTGCAAATATAACTAAACCTTTTGTATTTCTATCTAATCTATGACAAGGTTCTAAGTTTTCACCAAATTCCTTTTTTACAAGCTTTGTTAAAGTAATTTGATTAGAATCTTTCTCATCAGTAACAGAAATCATATCTCCTTTATTTACAACTAATATATTATCATCTTCATAAACAACTTTTAATTTTTCAGATATACCAAACAATAATTCATCTGATATATATACCTCAATTTCTTCCCCAACTTTTACATCAACATTTTCTTTAACTCTTGCTCCATTTATTTTTATATCTTTTTGTCTTAAAGCTTTAAATAAAATATTCTTATTAAGAGCGGGAAAAGTATCTAAAATTAAATTATTTAATTTTTTATTATTATATTTTTCAGTTACTTTAATTTTTCTCATAATCTTTCCTTTTTTCTTTTTAATATTTAAATTATAACACAATTTTCCTATTATTTATATTAAATTTAAATTTTTTACACTTCAATTTTTCAAATTTATAAAAATAAGACCTTAGCTTTATCTAAGGTCTCACTTTATATAATTACTGTACTAAATTTCTTCTTTAAAAAATTCTTTAAATTCTTCGCTAGTAATTTTTTCATTTTCTATTAGTCTTTGAGCAACCTTATCTAATATATCTCTATGAGCAGATAAAATTTCTCCTGCATTATAATATGCTTTATCAACAAGTTCTCTCATTTCATTTCCAACTTTATTAACTACATCATCACCATAAACTTCAAGCTCATATGGTTGATCAACTTTTAAAGAAATTGGCCCTAAATTATCACTCATTCCATAAACCATAAGCATATCTTTAGCAATTCCAGTTGCTACTTCTAAATCATTACTTGCTCCTGTTGAAATTTCATTTAAAACTAATTGTTCAGCAGCTCTACCACCCATTAAAGCAACCATTTTTTCTAAAAGTTCAGTTTTTGATACATAATATTTATCTTCATTTGCTTTATACATTGTGTATCCACCAGCTAAACCTCTTGGAATTATAGAAATTTCTTTTACTTCTGTTTGAGTCGGTAAATACCAACTAACTACAGCATGTCCAGCTTCATGATAAGCAGTTAATTTCTTTTCATAATCTGAAATAACCCTATTTTGTTTTTCTAAACCAACTGTAACTTTTTTAACAGCATTATCTATATCTTCATTAGTTATTGCTTCATGTCTTTCTTTAGTTGCTATAATAGCAGCTTCATTTAAAATATTTGAAAGTTCGGCACCTGTAAAACCAGCTGTATCTCCAGCAATAGCCTTTAAATCTACATTTTCAGCAATTTTCTTATCTTTTGAATGTAGTTTTAAAATAGCTTCTCTTCCTAATAAATCTGGTGCAGGTATAGTTATTTGTCTATCAAATCTACCTGGTCTTAATAATGCTTTATCTAACATTTCTGGTCTATTTGTTGCTGCTAAAACTATAATAGTTTCATTTGTTTCAAAACCATCCATCTCTACTAATAATTGATTTAATGTTTGGTTATTTTCACTTTCAGCACCACTATTACTTGTTCTTCTAGAACCTATTGCATCAATTTCGTCTATAAATACTATACATGGAGCCATTTTTCTTGCTCTTTCAAATAATTTTCTAACTCTTGAAGCTCCAAGTCCTGCAAACATTTCAATAAATTCAGAACCACTCATTGAAATAAATGGAACTCCGGCTTCTCCTGCAATTGCTTTAGCTATAAGTGTTTTACCAGTGCCTGGTTTTCCATAAAGTAATATTCCTTTTGGAATTTTTGCTCCCATTTTAATATATTCTTCTGGTTTTTTTAAGAAATCAACAATTTCAAGTAATTCAGATTTTTCTTCATCTAAACCTGCAACATCATCAAATTTTACTTTGGTTTTTTTGCTATCTTCTCCATCTCCATATACTTTTCCTTGATCTCCACCTAGACCTTGCATTTTAAATATCATTACCATTAAAACAACAAGTAAAATTGTTGGTAATAAAGAAAATATATTTTCAAATACTGTTAAAAATTTATTTGGTTCATTTTCTATAATTTCAACTTCAATTTCTTTTGCATCTAATTTTTCATTAACCCAACTCATAAATTCTTGTACACTAGGTACTGATGCTTTTTCTGTTCTATCTTTTTCTTTGCCTTCACCTTTCATAATAACTTCCAAGTTATTACTTCCAGTTTCCATTTCAATTTTTTCTACTTCTCCAGCTTTAATTACTTCGAATAATTCATCATATGATAAAGCATCTTTATTTTTTGTTTCTTCAAAATAACTATATAAAATAAATGCTAACACTATAGATATAATTAATATAGGAAACATTATTAATAGTTTATTTTCTTTGTTTTTCTTTTTGTTTTTATCAGCCATTTTTTATTCCTTTCTAGTCTTTATTATCCTCATTTTTTATATCTTTATTATCTTTTTTAGATTTTATAGAGTTATTTTCTTTAACTGTTTTTTTATTTTTTTCTTTTTTTATAGTACTTTCTTCTTTTTCATCTTTTTTAGTTTTCTTCTTTGTAGAGCTTTCTTTGTCTTCTTTTTTATCTGTTTTTTTCTTTTTAGGCTCTTTCTTTTTCTTTTCTTCATCTTCTTCGTTATCATCTACAAAATTAATATTTTCAACTACTTGAAGAATTTCTCCAGCGCCATCATCTTTATTCATTAAATCGGCTTTATTCATAAATATAACAGCCATCATATAAATATATCCAATTATAAAATACATTAAACTAAAATATTTAATTTCAAAAGTTGTAAATGTAGCAATTACTGAATATATAATATTAATTATATTTGATAAAGTTAAACCATATATTGCAACAACAAATGCTTTTGAAAATTTTAATTTTAAACCTATTAACTTAGACGCTATCCATCCAAAAACAGCTACTATTAATATATTTTCTAAAACAACCAAGAAATATTGAATAAATAAAACCATAAAACAATATACAAATATTGCTGAACTTACTTGGAACATAAATCCAGTTTCATTATATTTATTTGCAACATTTTCTTTTGTTAATGTTGTTATACCAATTGAACCAAAAAAATCTGAATATGGTAATTCTGCAACAACACCATTTGTTTCAATAATAGCTTTATCTTTAAGTAAAATTGCTGATGTTCCATTTTCTTTAGCAATATCTTGATATCCAGTTAATTGTGTTTCTGTAACATCACCTGTATCAACAATTAATTTTGCATCATATTTTTCATCATATGCATCAACTTTTTGAGAAACATTTAATACTCCATCTTTATATTCAAAATCTGGAAATTGGTTTGAAAAATAATTAAATGCAGTGTCAACTTTTTGATTTAATTCAATAGTTGTAGCTATTGAAAAAATTATCACAAGTAATAATAAAAATTTAAAAAGATATTTAAAAGCAACAAATGTTTTTTCATTTAGAAAAACACTATATTTTTCTAAATCAAATATTGCCATTTTAATTCTTTTAAAAAAACCTATTTTTTTTGTTTCCTCCATTAAATATACTCCCTTCTAATATTTGAATTTATATATATTGGAGCAATCTCTAAAGTAACACTGTCTTTAACTTCGACTTCTGCCCCTGTAATATCAGCAATTATATGAAACATACCTAATCTACCTATTACATTATAATTAGAATTTCTTATTTTAACCTTAATATTATTATTTTTAAATATTTTCTTAATTTCCATTAATACAGAAATTATATTATTTTTTAAACTGAAACTATCTCTTTGATTTTTAATATTGACTCCATCCATATATCCAACAGGAATTATAGCAACTTTAGTTTCTTTTTTTGTTTTAAATTCATTACTATAGCTAACATTATACCCTTTTGGTAATAGTTTTGTTTTAATAACTTCTGTTTCTAAATATCCAATTTTTTTCAAGCCTAAATCAGCAAATTCACTTAACACTCTACCTTGAAGTCCAGAGCCCACTCTTACAGCATTTAACTTCATTTCTGGATATTTAAGAGCTGCAGTTGTATTTGCACAATGAAAAATAAATTCATTATTCTCAAACAAAGACTCGTCAACTAATTCTATACATTGTTTAAATCTTTTAAATTGCAATCTTGTCCATTTTTCATCTATAGGTTTAGAAAAATGTGTAAACATTCCTATTATTTTTAATTTATCTGTGTTTTTTAAAGTTTCTAAAATTTCTTCTTTATCTGTATATAATAAACCATATCTAGCAAAACCTGTGTCAATTTTAACATGAGCTCTTGCTATTATATTTAAACCTTCAGCTAATTGCTCAATTAATTTCTTTTCTTCTAACGAACCGATTGTGAATATTATATCATTTTTAATTAAAGCTTCAATCTCAGTTTCTTTAACCACTTCTGAAAGCATAAGAATATCTTTTTGAATTCCAGCTTGTCTTAAAGTAATTGCTTCTTCTACTGTTGCCACTGCTAAAAGTTCAACACCATTATCTACTAAAAATTCAGAATATTTAACTAAATCTAGTCCCATTCCGATTTGCTTTAACAACTGCAATAATTTTAGTTTCATAACCTATTCTATTTTTTATTATATTTAAATTATGAATTAAATCATTTTTATTAATTACTAATTTTTTCACTAATTAAAACTTCCTCTTTTATTATATTTATTAATTATATTTTTTACAGAATTATTTAATTTATTTTAATAATTTTACTATTATATAATTATTCATATAACTTGATTTGTTATTATTTAACAAATTTTTTCTTTAGTCCTCTTAAAGTTCTAAATGTTTTTTCAGAAAATTTATACATTTTATATCTTAATGGTTTATATGGAATATATACTTCACCTATAAACTCAACTAGCTTTGCCCCAAAACCTTTTTTAAATTTGTGCAAACCATATTGAGGATGATTTTCATCTATAACTCCTGCAACGCCTCTAAAATCATACATTTCATGGCCTTTATCAACAGCCTCTTCTATCATAGTCCATTGAAGTAAATAATTTGGCATTAGATTTCTTTTTGTATTACTACTAGCTCCATATAAATACCAAGTTTTATTTCCATACATTATAGGAATTATTCCTGAAATTGCTTCTCCTTCATGATAAGCCATTAAAAGTTTCATATGATTTGGTGCAAGCTCATCATACATTTTTTCAAAATACTCTAAAGATCTAATTAAAAAGTTATCTCTTTTTCCTGTTTCAACCATAATCTCATGAAATCTTTTTAAATCTTCTCTAGTTCCTTCTTTTATTTCAACACCTTTTTTCATAGCATATCTAATGTTATATCTAGTTTTTTGATGACACTCATTTAAAAGTGTGTCTTTATCTTTTCCTTTTAAATCTAATTGATATACAAATCTTGGTTGAATTTCATCTTTAAAATCTTTGCTATCATCTTTTATTTTGAAGCCTAAATCTCTTACTATTTCTCTGAATTTTTCATCTGTTTTTTCAACATCAGGTTCCATTCTTAAAGCAAAAGCTTTATATTTTTTTGCAAGCTCATCTGCGCCATCTCGTAAATCCTCTAGAACATCCGGATTGTGAATATCACAAACCGGACCTCTAGCAACATACATAATATTTCCAAAAATAGGAATTTTACGAATCCATACACATAAGCTACCTCTTATATTACCTTTTTCATCTTCAGATAATATAACTTCTTTTATCCAACTAGTTTTTACATTTCCCCATTCTAAAGATTGTTGAAAATTACATCTATTATGACTTTCTAAAAACTCTTTATATCTTTTCTTATCTTTTTCTTCAAGTAATTTCATATATTCCCTTTCTATTTATATAAGTGTTTTACTAAATTTTTTAACTTCAATACCATCCTTAGTATCTTTTACACTATACCCTAAATTTATAAGTTCATCTCTTAATCTATCAGATTCAGCCCAATTTTTTTCTTGTCTTGCTACAATTCTTTGATTTACAAGTTCTTGAATGTTTTCTGGAAGAACTTGAGCTTCTTCTTTATAATTTTTTAAATCTAAACCTAAAACCTCATCAAATTTTAATAATAACTCTTGAAGCTTTTTAGATTTCTTAGAATTCTTTACAACATCCCATACTACACTCATTGCAACTGGCATATTTAAATCATCATTTATTGCCTCTAAAAATCTTGCTTCATATTCAGCAATTTCTTCATCAGAAACCAAATCTATTCCTTCACTATGTCTTAAATATCCTTCTCTTAATCTTGTTAATGCAACTTTAGCAGCATCCATGGCTTCCCAAGTAAAATTAATTTGATTTCTATAATTTGATGTAAAATTAAATATTTTATATACATATGGTTCATAACCTTTTTCTTGTAATTCATCTAATGTATATAAATTATTTAAACTCTTAGACATCTTTTCTCCATTAACTGTTAAAAAGTTGACATGCATCCAATAGTTAGCTGGCATTTTACCAGAAAAACCTTTACTTTGAGCTATTTCATTTTCATGGTGAATTGGAATATGGTCTATACCACCTGTATGAATATCAAAATTTTCGCCTAAATATTTATAACTCATAGCTGAACATTCCAAATGCCAACCTGGATAACATTTTCCAAAAAAAGTATCCCATTTCATTAAATGATTTTCTGGTGCTTTTATCCATATAGCAAAATCTGATATATTCTTTTTGCTATTATCAAATTCAACTCTTGCTCCTGCTTTTTGATCTTCTATTTTTTGATTTGAAAGAACACCATATTTATCTAATTTTGATGTATCAAAATATATAGTATTTTCAGTAGCATAAGAATATCCATTTTCTATAATTTTTTGAACATATTGTTCCATAATATCTATATGTTGTGTTGCTCTTGCAATAATTTCTGGTCTATCTATATTCAATTTATCCATATCTTTTAAAAATTTTTCTGTATAAAAATCGGCAATTTCAAATGGATCTTTATTTTCTCTTCTAGCTGCTTTCATCATTTTATCTTCACCTTCATCGGCATCTGAAGTTAAATGACCAACATCTGTAATATTCATTACATGAGTTAATTTATATCCATTATATTTTAAAACTCTTCTTAAATTGTCCATAAAAAGATATGCTCTTAAATTACCTATATGAGCAAAATTATATACAGTAGGTCCACATGTATACATGCGGACTTCCTGTTTGTTTATTGTATTTAATTCATCTTTATTTCTTGTTAACGTATTAAAAACTTTCAAATTTCATCCCCCATTTTTATTATCCTAAATATTTAATTTAGAATATTATTTTTATGTTTAATCTTCATATGTGAAATCATGTGGAGTATGAGTACATACATCAGTTGGATAGTTAAATGCTTCTCCATAAGATGTAGTCCATCTGCTTGAACCATTAGCCTCTGCGTCTGATTTTAATGTAAAAACCTCTTCTCTTACATCTTCACAATATTCATTTGCAACTAAATTTGAAGTATTACATATTCTTATTGTTTGATGTTTATCACACTCTCCAGGCACTGTTCCAGTAAGGAAATATTCAGAATATACATTTGCACATTTTTCAGAAGCTTTCATTCCTGAATCTTTACATATTGATGCTGAAACAACACCCTCTGGTTTATTAAAATTAGAATTTGGTAAATTTGTATGAATATTTTTCATAACACCTGCCCAAATTTTTCCTGCCGGATTTCCACTAAAGTAAACTGTTTCATTTTTCTCATATCCATACCAGCAAGCTGCTGCATAATAATCTGTAAAACCACAAAGCCATCTATCATAATCACCATTTGTTGTACCAGTTTTTGCAGCTGTTTCAATACCTGCTACTTTACAATATGTTGCTGTTCCACCAGCTTCATAAACAGGAGCTGTTAAAGCTTCTTGCACTATATAAGAGCTTGCAGCAGATAATACTCTTTTTGAACGTTCTTCTACTGATTTTGGAGCAATAACAACTTCTCCATTTTCATTTTTTACTTCTTTATAAAATATTGGTTCTATATATACACCATCATTTGCTATTGCTGCATATGCCGCTGCCATTTGTAAGCTAGATACACCTGTACCAATTCCACCTAAAGCCAATGGTAATCCATCGCCTGTACTTACATCTTTTAATCCTACACTATAACAAAAATCAACACAAGCCTCAATTCCAACTGTTGACATTCCTTTAACATGAGGAAGATTAGCAGAAATCTTTGTAGCTTCTCTCATTGTCATATTTCCCTTCCAAGAATTATACCATTCTTTTGGGTCATATCCTCCTGGAAATACTGTATATCCATCAAAAAATACTGAAGCCAATGTAATTTTTTTACTTTCAATTCCAGGTGATAAAACAGCAATAGGTTTTATTGCAGAACCTGTTTGTTTTTTTAATTCTGTTGGATAATTAAAATATCCTAAATGAGTCTTTTTATCTTCTGGTTTTGTCCCCGCACCACAAGCAACAACTTCTCCTGTTTTTGGATCTATTACTGTCATTGTAGCTAATGAAATTTGAGTTTTAGATGGTGATTCTTTATAATAAGCTGGATTTGTTATTTCAGCCTCTAAAGCATCTTGAACTGAAGTTCTTTGTGTTGTATAGATACTATATCCACCACTATATAACTTAATTTCAGCCATATCTCTAGAAATTCCCATTTCTGCAACCATTTGATCTAAGATTTGCTCAATTGCGGCTTCTGTTTGGTAAGACATTTCAACTGTAACATTTGTATCTCCATTTGAAAATGCTAATCCAGCATCAACTTCTTTTACAGCTGCTTTATATTCTTTATCATTTATATATCCAAGTTTTTTCATTTGGCTTAAAACAGTTTTTGTTCTGTCACTACCTTTTTTAATTCTTTCTTGTTGCTTCTTTTCTGCATCTGATTCCTCTTTTAAGAATGGACTATAACTATTTGGTGTATTATTTATAGCAGCCATATAAGCACATTCTGCCAAAGATAAATCTTTCACATCTTTATTGAAATAATATATTGCACCTAAAGCAACACCATTAACATCATTTCCACCAACAAATATTAAATTCAAATACAATTCTAATATTTCATCTTTGGATAGGAAGTGTTCAACTTGAATTGCTTTAACCATTTCTTTAACTTTTCTTGTTGCTGTATCTTCTTTATCTTGAGTGATATTTTTAACAACTTGTTGAGTTATTGTACTTCCACCAAAAGAAGAACTTCCTTTTAGTACATAATTAATAGTAGCTGCTGCTGTTCTTTTTATATCAACTCCTATATGATCATAAAATCTTTCATCTTCAATTGCAATATAAGCTTTAGGTAAATATTTACTCATTTCATCTAAACCAACAACTTTTCTCTTTTCACCAGCGCTTAATACAGCAATTTGATTTCCATCAGCGTCATATACTACAGAATTATCTTTAATTACAAGTTCTGTTATATCAATTTTATATTCATCACCTAAAAGATCTAAGAAATTAAATCCACCCCATATTGCACCAGCAACAATACCAGCCACAATAATAATTAGTAATATAATTAAAAGTATAAATATTTTAATTATAGTTGCAATTCTTGGATGTCTTTCTTTAAACTTTTTCTTTTTACCTTTTGTTTTTTTACCTGCTACTTTAGTAGTATTAATTTTTCCTAATACTTGAGTTTCAGATGAGGCACTTGCCTTTCTTCTTTTTCTTTTATTTACTTTTTTATTTATTTCATCTGAACTTACACGTCTTGTAGCCCTTGTTTTATCATCTTTCTTTTTTTCCATTTGTATTAACCTCTATTTTCTTAAATTATACTCAATTATTATATCATATATTTTATAAATATAAAGTATTTTTTAGAATTTTTTTATATTAGTTTAGTATTAATTTTTCAGTATTTTCATAAATTTTTGCACCTTGATTTATAAGTTCAATATTCCCTTTAAAATAATACAAATCTAAACTTGAATCTGGCTTAATTACATAGATATCTTTTCCTTGTTCTAATGCATATTCAACTGTAATTAAACTACCACTTTTTTGTCCTGCTTGAATAATAATAAGTTTTTCTGACAAACCACTTATTATTCTATTTCTATACGGAAAATTATAAGATACCGGCTTTGTACCTATCGGATATTCTGTTAATACACAACCTCCATAATCTATAATTCTTTCAAAAACTCTATAATTTTCTTGTGGATAAAAACTTAATTTGTCAATACCAGAACCCAGCACTGCAACTGTCTTTCCGGCTCCTATCTTTTCTTTTTGAATATTATCTATACACCCTAAATGAGCATATTTATCAACACCTCTTGCCAAACCACTTATAACATTAATACCTATTTTTGAAAACTCTTTTGCTATTTCTTTTGATTTCCTTAACGACCAATTAAGTGCAAATCTCGATCCTACTATTCCCACTCCATCATTACCTAAAATATTTATATCTCCTTTATAAAATAAAACAAGTGGAAAATCATTAATTTGTCTTAATTTTATCGGATATTCTTCATCTTCAAAGCTTAATATACCAATACTATTTTGCTTTAAATATTCATATTCATAGAATATTCTTTTTCTTAAATTCAAATCTAATATTTCTTTAATATATTTATCACATACATTAAAATATACTAAATCATCTAAACTACAATTATAAAAATTTTTAATACTTCCCAATTTTTTTATCAGTTTCATTTTCATTTTATTACTAATTTTAATTCTAGAAAGCCATATCTTTTCTATTTCGTTCAAATTATTCCTCCTTATTTAAAAAACAAAAAACTAATCTGAATAAAATTCAAATTAGTTTCCTCGTTTACTTTATATTTAATTAAAATCAATAAATATTTAATCTAAATTATTTTGTAATTTAGTAGCTTTTACTAAATTATTCATAAGCATTGCAATAGTCATTGGTCCAACTCCGCCTGGTACTGGAGTAATTGCTTTAACTTTTGATTCTACCGCTTCAAAATCAACATCTCCACAAATTTTACCATTATCTAATCTATTTATGCCAACATCAATTACAATTGCACCTTCTTTTACCATATCTTCAGTAACAAATTTTGCTTTTCCAATAGCTGCTATTAATATATCAGCATTTTTTGTAATTTCTTTAATATTTTGTGTTCTTGAATGACACACTGTTACAGTAGCATTTCTAGATAATAAACATTGCACCATTGGTTTTCCTACTATATTGCTTCTTCCTAAAACCACTGCATTTTTTCCTTCTAATTCAATATTATAGTATTCTAATATTTTCATTACCCCATAAGGAGTACAAGAAATAAAACAATCATTTCCAATACTTAAATCACCAACATTTATTGGATTAAAACCATCAACATCTTTTTCTGGTTTTATTCTTCTAAATGCTTTATTTTGATCTAAATGTTTAGGAATTGGAGCTTGCACTAAGATTCCATTTATATTTTTATCTTCATTTAATCTATCAATCAATTCAAATAATTCTTCTTCTGTAGTATTTTCCGCTAATAAAAATTCTTCAAACTCTACACCAATTGTATCACATGCCTTTGATTTATTTTTTACATATACTTTTGATGCTTCATTATTTCCTACCATTACTACAGCAAGTTTAGGAATAATTCCTTTTTCTTTTATTTGATCAACTTCTAGTTTTAAGTCTTCTTTAATTTTTTTAGCAACTTCTTTTCCGTTTAATAACATTTCCATTTCTTCTATCCCTTTTTAATTTATTTAAAAACTATTATATTTTTCAATATAATAGTTTTATAATCTATTCTTCATATTTATTTTTCTTTACTATAATCATCATAATTATTGATACTACTATAGATCCGAATAAAAAATTTACCATTATATTATTACCTACTTCTGGTATTACACCAATTTCTTCAGTAATTTTTGTTAGTTCATTTCCATCTATTTCATTTACTGCATTATTAACAACTTCATTAGCTGTGTTTTCAACTTTATTTTCAACTTCATTTTTTACTGGTTCTTCTGTAGGTTCTTCTACTACTGGTTTTTCTGTAGTTAAACCACTAGTAATTACATACCCTGTAGTTCCATTATATGTTACTCTACTCCAATAATAACCACTTTCATCAGCTGATGTACTTTTTCCTGTTCTTGTTAATTCTTCACCAACATCTAATGTTTTAATTAAACCACCTGTTGTTCCATAATTTTGTCTTAAATTTATTCTTCTTTTAGTATATACTTTTTCATTTACATCTGTAAATGTTAACACCTTTGGTGTTTTTGGTGTTTCTGTTGTTCCAGTGTTATTAGATCCAGTATTTCCAGTGTTCCCTGTATTTCCAGTATCAGTATTTCCTGTTGCAGGAGGCTCTGGTTCTGGTGCTGGTTTGGTAGCAATATTAACTGTAGTAGATAATGAAGTATTTGAATTAATTTGTCCTTGACTACTATTAGTTAAAACTAAACCATCCACTTTTATTGTAGCATTTCCAGCAACTTTAGCATCAAAACTAGTAGAATAATTACCTACTGGAGAGTATGTATTTGTATTAAAATCATAATTTAATTTTGAAAATCTACCAACTGAACTAGTTGTTCCATCACTATATGTTATAGTAATACCTGTTCCACTATAACCTACTGCATCAGATGGCATTGTTATTGTTACTGATATTTTTTCTCCTTCTGTACAATTTGTAGCAGAAAGTGATGCTTCTGCTGCATCAGAAATATAAAAATTCATAGAAATTAATAATAAAAATACTATTATTAAAATAATTTTGTTCATCTTTTTCTTCATAAATTTCTTTTTCCTTTATATAAATTTAATTATTTACAGCTTTTACAACAAGTCTAGTTGTTGCTCCTTCTTCACAAGTGATTAAAGTAATTTCTGCTTCGTATTCATTTGATAATAATACTGTTAAATCTTCAGGTGAAACATGCATTATTTCTGTTACAGTATAATTCATTTCTTCGCCTTTTTCATCAGCAACAACTATATTATCTCCAACTATAACTTCATCTAAATTTACAAATTCATTTGTATCATGAGCCATCATACAGAAGTTTCCAATTTCATTTATTTTATCACCATATAGTTTAACTACTCCATATCTTAAAGCATCATCTGTACAATTAACATCATTAACAACTGGATTTAAAATTTTAGCATCTAAATTAATTTTTTCTATTTTTACATTTCCTAAAACTTTGTATCCACCTATAAATTCTTCTTCTGTTTCCTCTTCTGTATCTGCTACTGCTGGAATTACAGCGTGATTGTTGTTATTTTGATGTTTTAAAGAAGTCTTATAACCAAAATAAGTTCCTAAACCTATAACAGGTATTAATAACAATAATAATATAATTTTTATATTATGTTTAACACCTAAACTAGCATCTTTTACAGTATTAATGCTTTCAAAATTTATACGGTCATTAACACCACCATCAGAATATCTTTTTCCCATGTATACCTCCATATATAACTATGATAATGTATTTTAATCTATTAAAAAATTCTTACAAATAATAAACCCATTATAATTAATCCAAATATAATTCTATAAATTGCAAAAATTTTAAAACTACCTTTTCTTAAATAATCTAATAAAAATTTAATAATTAACAAGCCAACAATGAAACTCGATAAAACTCCTACAAAAAATGGTAAATCAAATACAAAATGCTTTATATTAACTAAAACAGCAGCTGCTGTTATTGGTGTTGCTAATAAAAATGAATATTTCGCTGCACTTTCTCTATCTACTTTTAAACCTCTAGCCACAGTCATTGTTATTCCTGATCTAGAAACTCCCGGAAAAGCTGCTGCAATTGCTTGTGCTAAACCTATTAAAATAGATTGTTTTAAAGATATATCTTCATATTTAACTTCTGATTTAGATTTTTTATCTACAATATATAAAATTATACCCATAAGTATTAAAGCACCTGCAATCAATGCCATTTTTAAATTTAAATTATTTCCAATAATTCTTTCTGATATCTCATCTAAAACTAAACTTAAAATACCAGCGGGTATAGTTGCAATAACTAAATACCAAAATATTTTTCCATCTAAAGAATCTTCTTTTTTTACAATTTTATTAAAGCCACCTTTTATAAGATTTATCCAATCTTTAAAGAAAAATATACATATAGCAAGTAAAGTTCCTAAATGTAATGCTACATCAAAAGCTTCTGAAATTTTCCAGTTAAAAATCCAAGGAAATACATTTAAATGTCCTGAACTAGATACTGGTAAAAACTCTGTTAAACCTTGTATAACACCTAATATTAAAGCTTGTATTTCTGTCATTGTTTTCTCCTTTTATTGCATTTCTTTTAAAGCATGATATAAAGTTTCTTTTATAAATTCAGCTGATGTAACAGGTGCTACTTTTCCTGGTAACGATAAAGCCCAAATTAATTTTATATTTTTTTCTTTAGCAGCTTTTCTATCAACTCCTCCTGGATTTGAAGCTAAATCTATAATTACAACATCTTTTTTAAGAAGATCTAATCTGTTTTCATCTAATATTTGGAATGGTATTGTATTTATAATAATATCAAATTTTGATAAATTACCATCTAAATCATTTAAATGAATTGGTTCATAACCATATGCTTTTATCCAAGCAATGTCCTCATTTTTTCTAGCTTCACAATATACTTTTGCTCCAATACCTGTAAGCATTTTAGCTAGAACTTTACCAATTCTACCAAATCCCATTATTAATACATTTCTTCCATGTACTGTTTTTTGTGTTTCTTCCATAGCTATTTGTATTGTTCCTTCAGCTGTTGAAATTGTATTTAATACTGAAAATTCTTCTCTTTTTAATAAATCTATATATGTAATTGATTTTTCATCTAATATTGCTCTAATTGGTTCAGTAATATTTCCTGCAATTAAAGTCTTTCCATTTAATTCTGCCACAAAATCTTCTATTGTTAATTTTACATTACTAAAAGGTGTAGAAAGATGTTTTCTATCACTTGATAATGGTATAGGTCCTACTACTGCTTTAGTATCTTTTAAAGCATCTTTTAAAGTTGGACACATTTCTACTCCCTCTAATTTTAATAACTCCTCAGAGTACTCTAAACCATATGTATATACTGTATAGCCATCTACTATAAGCATCTCCACTAGTTTAATAATTCTTAAATCTCCACCTACAACCGCAATTGCTTTTTCCATTTTTATTTTTCTCCTTTCATTTTTAGAAAATAATTTGTATTATAATCTTATGATTTCTCATTTGTATTATTCATCATCATCTTCTTGTTTCTTTTCCCCTAATGCTTCTTCTAATTCTTCTGCTTCAAGCATTTTTCTTAGTTTTTCTCTATTTATTATGTTTGTTACTTTTTCTTCAGCTTTTTGTTTAACTGTATTTTCATTCATAAGTTCTACTAAATTGTATGTTTCTTCTAAATATTTTTGAGCTACTTTTTCACTTTTTTCTTTTATTGTTAATTCTTTTTCTTCTTCCTCTTCTTCTTTTTGCTCTTCTTCCATATTTACTGAAACAGTAATAAATTCTCTTATTTCTTCAAATACTTTTTCTTGTGCTGCTTTTTTAAGTAATTTACTATTAATTTTTACTGCTATATTAATATATTCTATAGCTTTTTCTTTGTCACCTCTTATTGCATAAATTTTAGCTAATTGATAATATGCACTAGCATCTAATTCTTCATCCATCAAACATTTAACAAAATATTTTTCTGCCGCTTCTAAATCTCTTTCAATAAAGCAAATTTGACCCATATTATAATAAGCACCATATAACAAGTGATTTAATTCAGCTGCTTTTTCATACATTTCTTTAGCTAAAGTAAATTCATTTAATCTAGTAAATACAATACCTAAACTATAATATAATTCAAAATCTGAAGAGAAATATTTTAAACCATCTTGATAAACATTTGCAGCTTCTTTAAATCTTTCTTGCTCACATAAAAGTTCTCCTAAAAGCATCATTCCATCATAACTATCAGGTTTTACTTTTACAAGATTTTGAAGCATTTCAATAGCTTCATCTTTTCTATCTAATTGATTTAATAAATCTGCAATTTTAAAATATGATTTGTAATCATCTTTTTTCAAATCTAATACACAAACATATTCATCTATGGCTTTTCTCATACCGCCTTCTTTTTCATATATCTCAGCTAATCTTTTATGTCCAATATAACTTTCAGGATATTTTGAAACAAGTTTTATCAAAATATCTTTTGCTGCTTTTCTATCACCAATTAATAACCAGAAATTTACTTTTATCAAACTTAAAACTTCTGAGAAATTAATACCTTTCATTTCCATAATAATTATCATAATTGGTAATATTATTGAACAAAAATATCTAAGTGTTATGAAAAACATACTAGCAGTAACACCCATATTTATTTCAAAAAAACAAATTACAATTCCTATTGCTTGGAATACAATCAAAGAAATATAATTTGTATCATTTTTTCTAATTATCTTATAAAAAACAATAACAAATAGCAAAAATGCTCCTAATAAAAATATTATTTTTTCCAGCATTTTTAACCTCCAATTTAACATCCTAATTTGGCCCTATTATATCATATAGGTTTTTCTAAAACAACCTATTGAATCGATTTTTTTATGTTTTTTATATTACAAAAACCCAAACTAAATTCTAGTTTGGGTTTGAGTTTTATTTATCTTTTGCAAGTATAATTAATCTTTGTTCTCCATCATCAGAAATTGTTGTTAAAGTTATTTCTCTAACATTAATATTTAACTCTCTTTCAATATAATCAACATCTGTCATATCTGTATAATAAATTTTGTAAATTGTATATTCTACAACATTACCATATTCATCTGTAATATAAAAACTATCTCCAACAGCTAATTTTTTTAAATTTGAAAATGCTTCTTCATTTTTATAATTATGCCCAGTTACCACTACATTTGATCCGCATTCATTTAAAGTATCTACAGTTCTTAATATAGATTCACATTGACTTATTGCCAAAATTCCAGGCGCTACTTCTAAAGAAGATGCTGTTGCGTTTTCTAGAATATTACATTCTAAATTGATTTTAGAAATGTTTAATTTTCCTTTCACTCTAAATTCATTATCAAAACTATCTATTTTAGAATTTACAATATATTTACGTATAATAGAAGCTGTTTCAGCTCTAGTAGCTGTTCCTAATGGATTTACATATACTTTACTTCCACTTATTTTTCCTGTTATTACTTTATTTTCCACAGCCCACTTAACTGCAGTCATAGCATAATCATTTACTTTATTATGGTCATCAAAACTTAATATATAATTTTCATCTTTTATTGTTACATCTTTTTCTAAAATTTTATTTACATATTTTCTAAACATTATAATCAAATCTTGTCTTATAATAGGTTTATTTGGTCCAAAAGTTCCGTCTTCAAATCCATTTACTATTCCTATTGATGATGCCCATTTTACAGATTTTTCATAATAAGCGCCTTCTTTAACATCAGGAAAATCTTTAGCTAGTTCCTCATTTATTTCTGGTTTTCCTGCCATTCTATAAAGAATAGTGACAAACATTCCTCTAGTTATTTTTTCATCAGGCATAAAATATTCTCTTGTTTCTCCATATCCTAAAATAATACCATTATCTTTACAATATTTTATAGGATTATAATGCCAATCATCACTTTTAATATCTAAAAAAATTGTTTTATTATTTATAAATGGATAATATGTATAATCAAAATTCATATCAACAGGTCCATCTATTCCAGGCACAATGCCAATATCAGTACATTGCCACATTTGATATTCACCATTATATGTTGACTTATCACTTGTTATTTCAGAAGGATAATGAGCAAGCCAAATATCATTTTCAGTCAAATATTCTTCAACATCCCAAACTGTTTTTAAGTAATAACTACTTCCATATAACATAGTTTTATAATTACTATTTTCTCTAATATATCCTAAAAAGGCTTTAGCATTTTCATTTATTTGTTTATTACTTAATCCATTTGTTCTATATGGATTTCCGCTTTGAGAGTCAAAATTTTCTCCAAAATATTCAAAATCATATATAATAGGAAATTTTATATCATAACCTTCACATGCATCAAGTACAAGTTTTGCTTCTTGAATTGCTTCTGCTTTATTTATAGCTGCTGAAAAGAAATATACACCTACTTCTAAGTCATTTTCTAAAGCACCTTCAATATTTTGTTTAAAATAATCATCTTTCACCAAAGTACCATTGCTTCCATATCCTCTATATCCACATCTAATTATTGCATATTTTATACCACTATCTTTAACTTTTTTCCAATCAATTTCTCCTTGCCATTTAGAAACATCAATTCCAACAACTGTAGTATCTGAAGCGTATTTTTCAATTAAATCTTCAGAGGAAATTTCCATTCCATTAGCATACCCTACTGGAGTAGTTATTGAAGTTATATAATTTTCAATATTGTTTTGTGGTGCTTCAGGATCTTCGTCATCAGTATTACTTACAATTTCTGGCATAACTGTAGTTATACCATCATATGATATAGTTTCTGATGCATTTACTGGAAAAGATACAAAACACCCAAAAATAATCATAAAAATTATAATTAAAATTTTATTTCTTAATTTCATTACTCTCACTCCCATTTATCACTTATTAATTACGGTCTTATTTTATCATATTGTTTTTTTCTTGTATATACCAAATAATAGAAAAAAACTTAAGTGGCTATTATCACTTAAGTTTCCTTAATTTATCTTTTATTTATACATCATACTTGTAAACTTTAATTTTTATTCATCTTCTAAATAATCAGTTTTAAAAGTTTCTTTTACTATTTCTTTGACTTCTTTTTTATCAGGCTTAATGTCAACTTTAGTTTTTACTGTTTTTTCTACTGTATCATCATCTGAATCTTCATTCATCTTCTTTAATATTTTTTCTATTAAATCTGGAATATAATCAATCATTTTATCAGCTGTAGAAACATATTCCATAGGTATTAATCTTATGTTGTCATTATTTATAACCAAAAAAGCCACTGGTTTTATAGAAACCCCTGCTCCACTACCACCTCCAAATGGTAATTTATATTGCATTTCTTCTTCCTTTTCTTTTTTCTTATATTCTCCTAAAGTTTCTGAATTAAATTCACTACCACCAGCAGCAAACCCAAAACAAACTTTAGAAATAGGAATTATCATAACATCATTACCTGCTTCTATTGGTTCTCCTATTATTGTATTAACATCAACCATATCTTGTATACTATCCATAGCAGTTCTCATTAAACCTTGAATTGGATGTTCACTCATTTTTTATCCTCCTACTAACAGTTTAAATTTATTATGTTCTTTTGGTTTTAAAAATATACCAAATCTTCTAGTTTTAAAAGAAAACAATATTTTTCCTTTTATACATATATTATTTTTAAAATTTGTCATAATATTATATCTATAATTTACTCGAGAATTAATTTTTCTTTTATTATTTTTAGCTATAACAATTCCAAGAAAACTAGAAATTAATGTCACTATACTAATACTTAAGAAAACATCCTCTGTTCCTATAATACCATCAAAATTAATTTCTTCAAATTGTAATTTCAAGCTTTTAATTTTTTTAACAGAAACTCTACTAAAAGTTTTCTCAGCAAATTTTTCAACATTATTTTTCTTTAAAATTTTCTCATAAGATATAAATATAAAACCTATTTTTATTCCAAATTCATTAAACTTAATTGTTAATATTTTTATTTTATTAAAAAGATATATAGATATATACAATTCTAATTTAAATCTATCTTTAGACAATTCTAAATATTTAATAATCACTTTTGTTTTTGAAAAATATAAACCCACTCTTACAATTATTATTAATATTAAAAAAATGGCAAAATAAAAACTAACCATATATTCTCCTAATATGGTTAGCTTTTCCTTTTATTATAAATTTATTCTTCTTTTAGTTATTTCTATATCTCCAAAAAGTTCTTTTTGTGTTGTTTCTATTTTACTTCTTCTACTTAATTCTAAAACACCATTAAAAGCTGTAACAATTTCAGCTTTCGGTTTTTCTTTAAGTGAAAACATTTTATTAAACACAACTTTTTTATTATGATATAAACCTCTATAAATTTCTTTTACTTTATCAGCAACACTATAAGTATCATGAACAGCAATTTTTTGAATATTACTTGCATATTCATTTTTCTTATTTCTATTTCTTTCTACAAGTTTTCTATACGCATCAACAATATCTTTTTCATTATATTTTACTTCTAATTTTTGTTTTGGAAGTTCTATTGTTTCCGGCAATTTATATATTCTTTTTGAATATGTACTAAATCTTTCTCTTAAAGTCTTGCAGATTTCTTTATATTTTTTATATTCTATAATTCTTCTAATTAGTTCTTCTTCTGTAAGTTCTGCTTCATCTTCATTTTCTTTTGGAAGTAAACCTTTAGATTTTATTAAAAGAAGAGTTGAAGCCATAAGCAAAAACTCACTAGCTATTTCTAAATTCAAAGCCTCTTGTTCTTGTAAATATGCTATATATTGGTTTGTTATATCATCAATAGATACTTCATAAATATCTACTTTTTCTTTATCTATTAAATAGCATAACAAATCTAAAGGACCTTCAAAATTATCTAGTCTTAATGAATATTTAGTTGATTCTAAAGTAATTAATTTGTTATTCATTTTATTCCTTCTATTCTTATATTTTATGGTAAATATGGTATTGGATTTACAGCTCTACCATTCACTCTAACCTCCCAGTGTAAATGTGTACCTGAATATGGATTAGATGAGCTTGGTCTTGGTCTAACATTTCCTGTATTTCCAACTGTACCAATAACTTGTCCTTGTTTTACACTTGCTCCAGCACTTACTGTTCTAGAACCAGCTTTCATATGTGCATATAAAGTTTGTGTTCCATCATTATGCATTATAAGTACATATTCTCCATAACTTGAATATGAACCAACATAATTACCGTTCCCGTCATAATTTTTTATACCACCAGGTGTTGCTTTAGATATTAGAACATATCCATCTTTAACAGCAACAACAGATTTTCCTCTAACATTAACATTAACATCTATACCTGTATGACCAGCATATGATGGATAACTCATATTATTTATATTAGCTCTTGAAAGACCTGCAACTGGGAATATATATCCACAAGCACTAGGTTTTGATGGAATTACTGTTCCTCCATTATTTCTATTAGCTTCTGCTTCTCTTCTTTGTGCTTCTTTAATTGCAGCTTCAATTGCTTTACTTTCTTTTTCTAAATCATCAAGTTCTGCTTTTAAAGCTTTATCTTCAGCAGATAACTTAGCCGCTTTAGAATCTTTCTCTTTTTTAGCTACTGCTAAAGCATTTTGTTTTGCTTCTTTAGCTGCTTTATTTGTTTCTAATTCTGTTTTACTTGTTTCTAACTCTGTTTTTTCTGTTTCTAATGTAGCTTTAGCTTGTCTAATTGTTTCAATTAAATTTTTATCACAAGTTGCAAGCTCTGATACTAAATAATATTTAGATATAAAATCAGATAAATCTTGTGAAGATAGCATAAGCTCTAAATATGATGTATCACCAGCTTGATATATAGCAACAAGTCTTTTTTCAAAAAGTTCTTGTGTTTCTTCAAATTCTTTTTGTTTAATAGCAATATTAGATTCTTTCTCTGAAATTTGAGTTTGTACTGTAGATATTTGAGATTCTAATTCTGAAATTTCAGCTTCATAATCATTAATTTGAGATTGAAGAGACTGTACTTCAGATAAAGCTGAATTTAATTCTCTTTCTTTTTGATCAATTTGTTCTTTTTTTGCAGATATTTCACTATTTTTATCATCTAAATCACCTTTTAGTTCCGAACTAGAAGCTGCATAAACAATATAAAAACACTCGCAAAATAAAACTGCTATCATAAGTAAGGTTAAAATTTTACTTTTCATAATAAATCCTCTGTTTCCTCAATTAATTTTATTAATCTTATGTATATTTTAAATTACTTCTCTTTTCAATACTTTCATACTAACTTTATTTACAATCATATAAAAATATTTATCTCTAAATACATATAACATTCCAAAATATGTAGCACCTCCAATTACAACTTGTACTACAATTGAAATTACATGTTTTATAAACATACTATTATTTGCAATATTTAAAATTGCATTTGTAATCATATCTGTATTTATAATCAATCTCACTATTAAACAAACTATAAACATTATTAAACCCGAAACGAAATATCTTACAAAATTTCTTATAATTGGTTTGAATTTAATTTCTTTTTTTACAAAATATATTTGAACTGCATCTACAACTATTTGAGAAATAACTGTAGCAATAGACGCACCAATAGATGCAAAGAAACTTATCAATATAGCATTAAGAATTATATTAGTAATAATTCCAGATAAAATTGATATTGTAAATTCTTTTTGTCTTTTTGTTGGCAGCAAATATTGTGTTCCAATAACATTTTCTATTCCCATTAGTATAAGCATTGGACTAAAAATAGCAATTAATATTGAAACTTTTTCATAACCATCTCCAAAAAATACTGGCACAAAATCTTTTGCTACACTTGAAATTCCAAACATTAATGGTACCGATATTATAAATACAAAACTAAATGAAGTTTGTAAATATTTTCCAATTTTCTTTTTATCGCCTTCAGCAAAAGTGCTTGCCATTCTAGGTACCATAACAATGCCTAAAGATGTAACAATAGTTAAAAGTAATCTAATTACTTTTTGGCCTTGTTCATAATATCCTGTTTCTGATTTATCAGCCACAATTGCCCCAATCATAGTTGTATCTAATAAATTATATATTTTATTAGCCACTTGTGGTACAAACAATAATAAAATTGGAATAATATGTCTTTTTATATTAATATGCTTAATTTTTCTTCCTTTTAAATATTTAGGTAAATATGTCCATAATAATAAATTACCTAATAAATCTGCTAAAGAATAAATAAGCATATATTTCCACAAATCACCTTGATTTTTTACTAAAATAAATACTAAAGCAACACTTACACTTCTTACCAAAACATTTCTAAATACTGTTTTTTTAAATTCTTCTAAACCTTGGAAAAACCAGCTTATATCAAAAGCAGCAGCTATAATTTCAATTAATAAAATTGAATAATAAACTGAATAAGTTTCTCCTTTTACAAAAAATATAAAATATGCAAGTAAAGCTATTGCTATTGTAATAAATCTAAAAATAATTAATTCTATAAATGTTCTTTTTCTTTTTGTCAAATTGTTTTGAGCATAAGCAATTTCTCTTTGACCATAAAGAGATATTCCTAATGAACCAAATAAAACAAAGTAAGTTGTTATGGCATAAGTATACCCATAAATACCAACTCCTTCTGCGCCTAAAACTCTTGATAAATAAGGAGTTGTAATTAATGGTAATACCAATATTAAAATTTGATATATTAAATTGTACATATAATTTTTAACCACACTCTTTTTTTCGGGCATAATACCTCCTTATACTCTACGATGTTATTGTAATTAATTATTTTAATAAAGTCAATAAATATTACTAAATTTTAACACAAAACATAGTAAATATTTATAAAATATTAGTCAAAAATATAAAAAAAATACCAAAGGCAGGAACACAAAAGTGTCCTGCCTCCGGCTTGCGCAATTGTTGCTTAGAACAGTCCGTCACACAGATGCTGGCTGATCAGACCAGCGCAGTAGCGCTCGTTAAACGGGGTGAAATCAACACCCTTCTCCTGGCAAGCTGCCAGAACAGTGGAGCGGTTAGCATCCACAGGAACGCCGAGCGTCTCAGCATCAGCTTCAGTGAGAGCCTGGACGGTCTTCCACTCGCCCATTTCCCAGCTGCCGCGCTCCTGACCGAACTCCATAGCCAAATCGTAAAGATCAGTCAAGGTGTCCCAGTCCTCAGGGAGCTGCTCTGCCACTTCCAAGAAGTTCTCGCCGGCTTCAGTGGTCAAACCATCAAAGGAAGACCAAGTGAAAGCCTTCTGAACCATCTTGTCAGGGTCATTGAAGAAGTGGAGCACCATCTTGCCGGTCTCCAACATCTCGCGAACGACATCCTGGTTGTCGCGAATCCACTTAGCATCCATGAAAGACGCCTCGGTCGCAACGAGAATCACACCGCTATTGGTGAGGCTGAGGGCCTCCTCCAAAGCATTAGCCTTTGCTGCCATAGCGACGCTGTCCATAAGTTTTTTTGCCATAATTTCCTCCTCATCTAAACTCAGTAGCCGCGTATTGCCTTAAGTTGCTCGGGGTATTCGCTACTAGTTCGGATGGCCCTGCATAAGGGGCTTTTTAATAATTGTTTCCACAATACGCAATATTATTATAACATTTTATTTATTAAGAATCAAGTATGGTTGTTTCTGTTCTTGTTATATTACCACTAGCATCAGGTTGATATTCAGATTTTACCAAAGCTTTAGTATCAGCAACTTTCAAGGCCAAATAAGGAATTTCTTTATCTTCTTCTTTTAAAAATAATACAAATTCATCTGTATATTCAAATCTAAATGCATTTATTGAATTATTTAATATAGCTTGTTTTAAAGTTTCTATTGCTGCTTCGCTTTTTACATACCCACCATAATTGTCAAGTTCAAAATCGATTGTTTGAATTGCTTTAGAAATATATTCTTCATATCCTTTTATTTCTCTATTGCATAATTCATCATAATTAATATCTTCTTTTATTTTTATCATAGGTATCTTAACAATATCACCTGCTTCTAATTCTTTTCTTCCAGCATATTCTGTTGTTTTATTTTTTAAATCTTCATAAATATCATTAAAACCACTATCCATGTTTGCACCACGATAAAGGTAAACTTCTTCACCTTCTTTTGTATTTAACTTAATAGCAAAATCTGTTTCTGAATTATAAAATAATATATCAACAGTTGCTACTCCAGAATCTTCTGATACATCATTAATACCAAAATATTTAACAAATACATTTTCATCTGCAAAAGTTGTTCTTCCTAATTCTTTAAATGGCTCTATATATTCAAATTCTTTTTTTAACATTACATATAAAACATGTCCTCTATAAGGACTTTCCCAATCTATTCTATCTAAAACCTCACTTTGTTCATTAAATTTTTCTTTAATACCATTTTCAATTTCTTCTTTTAATTCTAAACTTGTTTCACCAAATTTCTTATAATATGAATCTTCTGAAAGTTCATTTACAGTAAAACTTTGTTTATTAAGTTCATTTGCAAGTTCGGATTCACCATCAACAAATTCAATTGGACCACCAACTAATTCATCCATAAAATCATTCCACACTAATTGAAAAGTTCCCACCCAAATTACATTATCCTCAATATTAGAAAGAGATGCTGTATATGTTGGTTTTACAGTTGCATTTTCTCCATTTTTATTTTCTTTCACATAATTATTATATATAGTATATGTAGCATAAGCTAGTCCGGCAGTAACCACAATTCCTACCATAAACATCGCTAAAATTCTTATTAATTTATTATTTTTCACTTCGATAACACCTTCCTTTTTTAATAGTTCTTTTAATTTCTTTTTACTATTATGTACTAAAGCTTTTATCTGCCCAATATCTTTATCCATAATTCTAGCCACATCTTTATATGACATATCTTCAATTTGCGTCAAATATATTGCTGTTTGATAATCTGGCTTCATTTTATTTATTACATTTCTAATTTTAATTTGTCTTTCACTTGTAAATATCTTATCTTCAACATCTTCTATATCTTCATATAAATTTTCATATTCATTATAATTTATACATCTATTTTGCTTCTTAATATAATTAAGCGCCCTAGATTTTGCTATCATATACAAATATGTTTTAAAAGAATATTCAAAATTATAATTTTCTTTCTTTTCCAAAACATAAACAATAACATCTTGCAGAATATCCTCTGTCGCCTCTTTAGACTTTATATACCTCATTATAAAATACAATAAATTATGTTGATATTTTGATATTAATTCATTAAAAGCTTCATTATTTCCATTTAAAAACTCATTATAAAGATCTTTATCTGTTTTCACTTTTGTCTCCTATTTATAAATTAATCTACATATATTATACAATTTAAAAATAAAAAAGTTATAATTTTCTTTATAAAAATATATAGAACATTAATATATACAAAAAATTAATTTTATTTTTTTATTATACAATAAAAAAAGCCAAAGATTAAATCTTCGGCTTTTAAAGTTTATTTATTATTTTTTGCAAGTTCTGCATATTTTTTTAATTTTTCTTGAACTAAATGATTTACAGTTCCATATGGGAATTTTCCATTTTTATCTTTTACACCTGCTGGAACTCCTGTTAATATTTCAATTCCTTCATCAATAGTTGAAATTGCATATATATGAAATTTACCTTTTTTAACAGCTTCTATGATTTTATCTGATAAATGTAAGTTTCTAACATTTTGAATAGGAATTATAACTCCATGTTCTCCATTTAAACCTCTCATTTCACAAATTTGAAAGAAGCCTTCTATTTTTTCATTTACCCCACCAATTGGTTGAATTTCACCTTTTTGATTTACAGAACCTGTAACTGCAATTGATTGGCTGATTGGTATGCCAGATAAACTTGAAAGTATTGCATAAGTTTCTGTGCTAGAAGCACTATCTCCATCTACTCCACCATATAATTGTTCAAAACATACACTAGCAGTTAATGAAAGCGCCATTTCTTGTGCAAATTGTTCTCCCAAATATCCAGATAAAATCATAACACCTTTTGAATGAGATGGTCCTGACATATCAGCTTCTCTTTCAATATTTATAATTCCATCTTGGCCAATAAATGTATTAGCTGTAACTTTAGCAGGTTTTCCAAATGAATAATCACCAATTGTAACAACTGTTAATCCATTTATTTGTCCTACTTTTGAACCTTCAGTATCTATAAGTAAAGTATCTTCTTTTACCATTTGTAAATATTTTGTATCATATTTTTTAATTCTATCAATTCTTTCATCTAAAGCTTTTTGTACATATTCTTTTGTAACTACTTTAGATTTATCAAGTTTTGCCCACATTGCTGCTTCACCAACAATTTCATTAATACTATTAAAATGTGTTGATATTTTTTCTTTGTCACCAGCAAGTTCTGATGCATATTCTACTATTTTTGCTACAGCTTCTTTATCAAGATCCATTAATTCTTCTTGCATACAGAAACTACGAACAAATTTAGCTAATTTTCCTATATTTTCAGAAGTCTTAGGAGCATCATCTTCAAATTCTACTTTTATTTTAAATAATTTTCTAAAATCTGAATCATATGATAATAATGTATAATAAACTTCAGAAGTTCCTATAATTAAAACTTTTATATCTAATGGTATTGGCTCTGGTTTTGTTGAAACCAACATCATTGTTGAATGATTAGTATCTGAAACAGGTTCAATAGCTAATTGTTTTACTCTTAAAACCTTTTTCAAAGATTCATAACAAGCAGGATTACTCATTAAATCTTTTGCTTGGAAAACTATATATCCTCCATTAGCTTGATGCATAAGACCAGCTTTTAACATAGTAAAATCAGTTCTAATTGCTCCATATTGGTTTTCATATTCTATACCACCAAATATATTATTATATTGATAGTTATTATCCATAATTACAGGAGCACCTTCTAATTTGCTATTATCAACAAATAAATTTACTCTATAATTAAGCCATGGATAAATAGTTTCTGGTTTTTGAGTTGGGCCAACCGGTGGTTTGTCCTCTGTGTCACTAGCTAAAAATGCTGAAATATTTTTTAATATATCTGATTTAACACTTTCTAAATAATTAACTACTTTTTTATTTCTCTTATAACTTGCTTTTATTGCATTTACATGAACATTTATTGTTAAAAGTGCAATATTAGATTGCCATTCTTCTATTTTTTTATCAGCCTCTTTTTCAACAGCTTTCATTGCTGCTAAAGCTTCAAAAACTTGCTCTTGTACTAATTCTGATCTTTCTTCAAATTCTCTTTTAACATTATCATCTAATGCTTCAAATTCATCTTCAGCTAATGGTTTACCATCTAATACTGGCATCATATATACTCCATTTGCTGTTGATTTAACTTGAAAACCTTGCACCATAGTTCTTTTATTTAATTGCTCTAATAGTTGTTCTCTTTTAGCATCATATTCTTGTTTAATTGCTTTCTTCTCTTTTTCAAAATCATCATTGTTAAATGTTTTCTTTATATCTCTTCTTATATCTTTAACAAATGACTCCATAGTTTTTTGGAAAATTTTTCCTTGACCTGCAGGAAAACTAACAGCAATAGGTTCATTTGGATTTTCAAAATTATAAATATAACACCAATCGTTAGGAACTTTTTCTTTAGCTGCTTTTGCTGTTAATGTTTTTTTAGCATAAACAGTTTTTCCGACACCATTTGTTCCTTCTAAATAAATATTATATCCTTTTATATCAATATCTAATCCAAAATTTAAGGCTTTAACTCCTCTTTCTTGTCCATATACTAAATCGTTTGTATCAACTAATTCTTTTGTAGTTTCAAATTTAAATTGATTTGGATTACAAATGTCTTTTAAATCTTTTGGCGCTAGTTCATTTCTCTTTCTCATCATTAGTATTTTTTCCTCCGTACATTATATATAAAAAATTCTATATCAAAGTAAAAAAAAATGCAATGTTTTTTTGCATTTTTTTATCTTTTTATACAACATATTTTTTTAACTATTTTTATAATTATTTCATTCAAATTATTTTATTTTTAAATCCATTAATATAGCATCATCTACATTATTATAATATCTTTTTCTAACACCTACTTTTTCAAAACCATACTTTTCATAAAGTTTAATTGCAGGTATATTTTTCTCATTTACTTCTAAACCTAAAATATCAAATTCTGTTTTTTTTGCTATTTCTATTAGTCTTTCCAAAAGTAAACATCCTATTCCTTGTTTTCTATATGTTTTTCTTACAACAATATTTGTTATTTGACAATCTACTGGAGATATCCAAATTCCAGCAAAACCAACGATTTCATCTTCTTTTCTTATTACTATATATTTAGAATTTGTATCTTCTAGTTCTTTTTTTAGTATACTATCTGTCCAAAAATCATCAAACTCTTCTTGAATTTTATCTTTTATAACTTCATAATCTGCTAAAGTCATTTTTGATATTTCCATTACTTCTTCATCCTCTCTGCTTGAGATTTTCTTAAATATATAGGTAATATCTCATCTGCAGTTTTAACACTTTTTTCTAAATATTTTTTATATCCTAATTTTCCAACAACATATGCACTTTGAACATTATTTTCACAAAAACTAATATTAGCAAATTCTTTTATTAATAATTCTTTATGTTTCTCTGCACCATTACCAACACAAATTATATTTGAATATTGTTTTAATTTTTGTACAGTATTATCAATACTATCAGCAATCATTTCTTCAATTAAATTATTATCTTTATCAAAAATACCACAATATACTTGATCATTTCTTGCATCTATTATAGAAGCTTTTATACCTTCATTATTTATATTACCAGCTAAAACTTCTAAAGAAGTAAGTTCAGCAATTTTTATATTATGTACTTCAGCTAAAGCTTTTATTGTAGAAACACCAATTCTTATACCTGTAAAAGAACCTGGCCCCACAACACAAGAAATCAAATCTATATCACTTATTTTTAAATTATTTCTTTCCAAAATTTCTGAAACAAGTGGCATTAAATTTTCTGAATGTGTCATTCCATTATTTAAAGAATTATCATCTATTAATTTATCATCTTCTAATACACATACTCCACAAACTTCAGATGAAGTATCTACAGCTAAAATTTTCATATTTTCCTCTTCTTAATTATAATATTTTATCTATTCTATTTCAAAATTCCCATGAGATTCAAATATCATTTTTCTTAAATTTTCACCTTGAGACAAATCTCTTTCAAAAGTAATTTTTAAATATCGTTCTGGAAGAACTTCTTCAATTATTTCTCCCCACTCTATTAAACAAATTCCTTTATCAAAATATTCTTCTCCACCAATAGCATAAAATTCATCAACATCTTCTAATCTATAAACATCAAAATGATATATATTTTCATCTGCACTATATTCATTAACAATAGTAAAAGTTGGACTAGATATCTCCTCTTCTTTTCCAAAATATGTTAATATTCCTTCTACAAATTTAGTTTTTCCTGAACCTAAATCTCCTGTTAAAACAACTATATCACCTTTTTTTAATTGTTTAGCAAATTGTTTTGCTATTTTTTTTGTTTCATTTTCAGAATTTGAAATTAATTCAAACATTTTTTAGCTCCTCTATTTATTAATACTAAATGATTATACATCATTTTAAGCTATTTTACAATATTTCATTTACTTATTAAGGGTTTTAGAATAATAATACATATCAATACAATGCAAATCTCCATCCCAAATTTCATCTTCATAATTATCAACAAAAAAGTTTTTAACAGTATGATGATATCTATTAAATCCATTTAAAACATAAAATGGAATCATATTTTCTGTTGTTCCAACAATCATCATTTCATATTTTTCTTTATATTCTTCAAAAAGATATTTTATCATTTTACCAGCATATCCTTTACCTCTACTTTGAGGTGCAGTTGCTATATTTTTTAGTTCACATGTTTTATCATCATATTTCACAACAACTGCCACACAAACAGCTTTACCATTTTCTTCTAAAACAAATAAGTCTCCATAACTTAAATACTTTTTCACAATCATTTCATCTGGATCTGCTTCTAGTAAAATTTTCATATAATCTGTTTTGTTTTCTATAATCTTTTTAATTTGCATATTTATTTTCTCCATCTTAATTAATTTTTTAAACTTACATTTTTATTTTTTCAATTATAAATAAATCTGCTGGTGCAAACTCAAAATTATCTAATTCATTTTTAGAAACCCACTTATAATCTTCATGTTCTAACAATCTAATTTCTCCATTTATCTTTTTACATTCTAAAGCAATTAAATTAATATCTTTTTCTGGATAATTAAATACCTTTTCTGATAAATAAGATTTTACTTCTATATCAATATCTAACTCTTCTTTTATTTCTCTTACAATTGCATTTTCACGTGTTTCATTAGGTTCTATCTTTCCTCCTGGAAATTCCCATAAACCACCTTGAGCTTTCTTTAAATTTCTTTGAGTTATTAATATTTTTTCATTTTCATCTTTTATTACTGCAGCTACTACGTTAATCATAATATCCCTCCAATTTCTGACATATAATTTAATTATATAATTTATATCACATTTTAAATTATAATTAAAGAGAATTTAGATTATTTATGTGTTTAATTTGGAATTAAAAAAAGACGATTTAAAACAATCGTCTTTGTGGAGCGGGTATTCATTGTTTTCGGCTTTGTAGCCGTATTTTGAGCATTTTTTGTTTCCCAATACGTTGACCAGTTGAAATAATAACAAATACTCTTGAATAATGTTGTATAACTTTTAACGGTATTTCTGGTAAAAGTTTTTGAACTGTCGCAAAATTTGCGACAACTACTTTTTCAAATTTTCTTGTGTAATTGTTGTGTAATTCTTGTGTGATTTCATTTTAAATTTTTGCGGGTATCCGCATTTTTTTAAAATGGATTTATTGTAACTATATTAAGAATATAATTCAATCAATGCCCAAAAAATTCCTATAATCAACACTCTAAAAGCAAATTTCATTTGAGATTCATTTTCTAAATATTCTCTTGCATGAATTAATTCATTTCTTAAATTTAAAGAATTAACATTGTATAAATAATTATACAAAAACATATATACTTCTACGTTATTAAAATTTTTATTTTTTTTATAATTATTTTTTATAATCGATAATAAAATTGTACTAGAATCTTTCATAACATGAACTTGATTACTCTTTTCTTTAAAAGGTAATATTTTATTCTTTATTCCTAATTCTCTTATTAAAAGTTCTAATAAAGGTATTAATTGTGTAATATGCGCCATTTTTATTTCTTCTGGATATTCTATTAATGTATATTTTGTAAAAGATTCAAGTATATAATTATACATAATTTTATATGCATCATTATTCAATAAAGAAACAAAATGAGTTAAAGCATGTTTGTAATCATCATATATAGAATACAAATATTCCTTTGGGTTCATATTAGAATTCAATAATTGTTCCTCATATTTTATTTGCATATTATCCAAGAATTCACACATTATATACTCTAAAGAATCTTTATCATTTATATTTATTTTTCTATAATATGGTAAAAATTCATCTATATATATTGTATTTGGTTTTATCATTGCAGAAAGAGCATGTTCCGAAACGATAGTCATTTTACTTAAAATATAATTTTCACTCCACGAAAAACTATCTACCAAAATTCTTTCTGGAATATGTAAAAATACTTGATTAAATGCTTTTATTTTTTCTGTTTCTATTGAAGTTGTATATGTGCGCACCTCTAATAATGAATGTATTTTTTCATAATATTCTTCATTCCATAATTTTAATATCTCAAAAATATAGTTATCTACAATTTCTCCATTTACTTTTTTCTTTGCTTCAACCAGAAAATTAATAATATTAGAAAAACAAATTGAAACTACCATATTATTTTCAAACTTTTTTATCAACTTTAGAAAAACTTTCCTTATATTTTCTATCATCTTTAAATTTATATTATTTAAAACATATTCTTCTTTTATAAATTTATTAAAGATATTTATTTCTTCTATTTTCTCAATTTGTTTTATTTGCTTTATATTAAATTTATCAATTTTATTTTGCAATTCTTTATCTATAGGAAAACTATTTTCTTTTAAAAACAAAATAATTTGAATATTTCTTTTGCTTTTTAATTCAACAAATATACATCTTGAATTATCTTTTATAAAATTTTTCTTATCTTTTAAACATTTTATTAACATATTAAACCAAACGCTATCAAAATCCTTCATTTTTTTTGAAGACTTTATTATTTTCAAACATTGATTTAATACAATTTTTTGTGTATTAACACTCAACATTTTTGAATGCAATCTATAATCTATAATTTCTAATATTGTAATAGCATTAACATCATTCTGAAAGAACTCTTTCATATTTTGAATAATTTTTTCATTCCACAAATCATAATCTGGAAATTTTCCATATCTACTTGAAAATAGTGGTATAATTTCTGAAATAGAAATTCGTATATTAATCATTTTATAAATATAATCTTCTTGCCAAGTACAAAACTGATTTCGTTTAAGTCCCAAACCAGAAAACAATTCATTATATTTTTTTAATCCTGTTAAATTCCTTTTGTTATATCCTGTTTTGATTTCACTTAAATTTTTATTATATATTTTAATTATCTTTGATTTTTCTCTAATCGTT
>JAEIGA010000451.1_pt1 | contig 59931 bp, 51 predicted proteins | sample 9270691 | NCBI WGS metagenome assembly JAEIGA01 (sample SAMN17057246, study PRJNA624740) | gut metagenome | biome: biome; isolation source: fecal sample | host: Bos grunniens | place: China: Xizang | collected 2019 | reverse complement strand
TATGCCTGAATCAATTCAGACTTTTTTGTCTTTGTAATGGACATTATGTTTTCCTTTTATTTTAAATTGTTCGTTTTGGACGCAACTTTCCGTCAGAAACCACACCAATACCAATGAATACATCACCGTTATAAGCGCGCTTTAAACCATCAGTCGCATCAGTTTCGATAAAGCCACCAGATTTATAAAATTCAGCATCTTTATCGACCAGATTCAGAACCGGAATGTCCCCCAGTCCAAAATCCACCGGCATCAATTTTTCATCAATGCTGGCGTTATTATTAAACAGATTTTCCAAAAAATCAAGTTTTACGGCACTTTTTATATCAAAAGACCCCGATACGGTGCGCCGTATCATATCCACAGTTGCAATCGTGCCACATAATTTTGCAATATCGCGCGAAATAGAACGAACATAAGTACCAGTCGAACAACGAACCCGAAAATGCCACGATTTGCCTTGAATGCCACAAAATTCTAATTCAAATATATCCACATCGCGCGGCGGAATTTCAACCGCCCTGCCCTGGCGCGCGGCATCATATGCACGAACGCCATCAACATGCACAGCGCTGTATTGTGGTGGAATCTGTGATATTTTACCAATCAGTTTTGGCAAGACAGACTTTACATATGATTCACTTGGAATTATGTCATTACGCGCAATTTCACGTCCTGTGATATCAAGCGAGTCCGTTTCAAAACCAAACTGCAGCGAAAACAAATACTCTTTGACAGACGGATTTATTTCTTCAACAAACGGTATCATTTTGGTTGCGTCACCAATCGCAATTGGCAATACGCCCGATGCCATCGGGTCCAATGTGCCAATATGCCCGAACTTTTTTGTGCCAACCATTCGTGCAACTTTACCACCTGCTGTTCTTGAAAACAGTCCAGAATCCTTGTCTAAAATAACCCAACCCGATTTCATTGTCTTAACCAAATAAATTTAACTGTGGTGGCGTGTCATCGCAAACAGTGTTCTTTTTGCGCGCGCTAACCCTTGCTGGCTGTGTCGGAACAGACATTTCATTGTTTTCCAACGCTGCCAACACACATTCTGCACGCGACACAACAGACGCAGGCATACCAGCCATTTTTGCAACCTGAATACCGTACGACCGATTTGCAATACCAGATACAATTTTATGCATAAATATAATTTCGTTATTATGTTCACGGACATCAATCGTCAGACATGAAACATTATTCAAACAGCCATTTAAAACCAATGCCGTTAATTCGTGATAATGGGTTGCAAACAATGTTCGAGGCTGTAATTCGTTCAGGAATTCTAATACCGCCTGGGCAATCGCCATACCGTCATAAGTCGCGGTTCCGCGCCCTATTTCATCAAATATGATAAAAGAACGATTTGTTGCACGGTTTAAAATATTTGCAGTTTCTGCCATTTCGACCATAAATGTCGATTGACCTGCCGCCAGATTATCAGACGCCCCAACGCGACTGAACAACTGGTCGCAGATACCAATACGCGCAGATTCAGCAGGAACAAAAGACCCCAGATGCGCCAACGCAACAATAATCGCATTTTGACGCAAATAAGTCGATTTACCCGCCATATTCGGCCCTGTCAACAACGCAATTGCATTTGTGTTCAAATTACAATCGTTTTTAACAAAGTTATCGCCAACACGACGCAATACAGACTCAATCACAGGATGGCGACCACCAACAATATCAAACGCACAATCGTCTGTAATCGTTGGGCGAACCCATGAATATTTATCTGCAACCGTTGTTAACGCGCACCAGACATCAGCGTCAGCCAACAAATCCGACGCAGACAACAAATCATCTGCGATTTCACGAACAGATTCAATAAACGAATTTATTATTTCAGATTCTATACCTGCGGCTTTTTCTGCAGCACTGCGCACTTCGTTATCTAAATCGATCAATCGAGATGTAGTAAAACGCAAATTACCCGCCATAGTTTGACGATGTATAAATCCAGAATCAGGCGCCATCAAAACATCTGCACGCGCGGCAGGTACTTCTATAAAATATCCCAGAATATTATTATATTTTATCTTTAATGTATTAATACCCGTATCAGAAATATATTCTGCCTGTAATGCTGCAATTGTTTCGCGCGCACCACGCGACAAATCACGCATTTTATCCAGCGATAAATTAAACCCATCGCGAATAACATTACCATCACGGAAAAAGGTTGGCAATTCATCTGCCAATGCACGCGATAAATCAACCGTTAAATCACTGTGAATTTTTATCTGTTCAAATCGCGATGCAAAACCTGCATCCAAACGCGATGCAATCATTTGTGCACGCGGCAAAACAGTCAAGAATTCAGAAACATGACGCATATCACGCGGCGTGCCACGACCCGACAACAAACGCGACAGCGCACGACCAACATCCGGAACAGATGTTAAAATGTTTTCAACAGATGCCTTGATATCTGGATTAAGCATAAAATGCGATATGTGCTGTTGACGCATTAAAATTTCATTTATATCACCTGACAAACTGCGCAAATACGCACGCAACTTTCGCGCACCAGCAGCAGTTTTAGTTTCGTCCAAAACATCAATCAAACATACACCGCCGTCGTTTAATGGTGCATCTATTTCCAGACTTTTCCAAGTCGACGAATCAATCAACAACTGACGCCCTGATTTAAATGTATACGGCGCACGAAAAGTTATTGATGCCCCGCGCTGTGTGTTAAATAAATATCCAGCCAACAAACAAATCGCACTGTCCGTATTAGTCGCAGCCACATCTGCATTTACAGCAGTCCCAAACACACGCGATACAACCATGTCAATATCGCTGCGATGATACAATTTTTCATACACAGGTGTTGTTTTAAAACTGTCACGCAATTTTAATATCGATTTTTCTTCGGCACTGCCAAACGGGAAAATTATTTCCGCAGGATTAATGCGTACCATATCATCGAACACATCAGATGTTTTGCCAACAAAAAATTCGCCTGTTGATATATCACAACCCGCAATATCGTATTGGCGACCACCACACGGCAAAACAGCAACCAAGAAATTAGAATTTTTTGGCGTCAATAAATTTTCATCTGTTAATGTGCCGGGCGTCAAAACACGCACAACCTGACGGTCGATATATTTATGCCCACGTTCTTTGGCCTGGGCAGGGGTTTCCATCTGTTCAACCAGCGCAACTTTATGCCCGCCACGAACAAGGCGACCAAAATAGTTATCGGCCGCATGCCACGGAATGCCACACATAGGAATATTATTCCCGTCGCCATCCGTACCACGCGCAGTCAAAACCAACCCCAACGCAGAACTGATTATTTTCGCATCTTCGAAAAATGATTCATAAAAATCCCCCAGACGAAACATTAACAACGCATCTGGGTTTTCCGCTTTCATATCAACATACTGTTGCATAACGGGGGTTAATTTACTTTTTTCTGCCACGACAAAATCCGTTTGTTAAAACAATTATGCACTTACTTTCAAAGTTTCAATTTTCAATTCGGCTTCTTTTAATAACTGTTCACAATAAGCCTTTAATTTAATACCTTGTTCGTATGCTGCCACAGAATCCGCCAATGGCAATTGACCCGATTCCATTTTTTTTACCAATTCCATTAATTGATTATATGCTTCTTCAAAACTTAACTTTGTATCTTCCATAAAATTCCCCTTCGATTAGTGATTTTAAGATACAAAAATAAATTCATATTTTCAATTAAAAATCCCCCAAATGGGGGATTTATTTTGTTTAGTTCTTTCTTGGGAACTTAACTGCAGCCTGCGCTGCTGCCAAACGTGCAATTGGCACGCGGAACGGTGAACAAGATACAGAATTAAATCCTACTTGATGGAAGAAGGAAATCGATTCTGGGTCACCACCGTGTTCGCCGCAAACACCCAAGTGGATATGTTCGCCCTTGGTGTCGCGTGCTTTTTTAACCGCGTCTTTAATCAACAGACCAACGCCCAACTGATCAACAGATGCAAATGGGTCTGCAACATATACGCCGCGTGCACGATATTCGTCCAAGATTTTTGCAGTGTCGTCACGCGACATACCCAATGTTGTCTGAGTCAAGTCGTTTGTGCCGAATTCAAAGAATTCACAACTTTCTGCAATTTCATTTGCCAATACTGCTGCGCGTGGCAATTCAATCATAGATCCAACAGAATATTCGACGCTTTCGCCTTTTTCTGCAAACAATGATTGTGCTGTCGCATCAATTACGGCCTTGACGATATCAACTTCCTTCTTGGAACCAACCAATGGAACTTCGATTTCTGGCAATACTTTGATGCCATTTGCTTTGCATTCCAATGCAGCAGACAAGATAGCACGTGTTTGCATTTCGCAAATTTCAGGATATGTAATCGCCAAGCGGCAACCACGATGTCCCAACATTGGATTCTGTTCGTGCAATTGTTCTGCGCGCTGTTTGATGAATTCAACAGATTTGCCAATATGTTTCGCCAATTCTTCGATTTCAGCGTCTGTGTGTGGCAAGAATTCATGTAATGGTGGGTCAATCAAACGAATTGTGACTGGCAGACCATCCATAATCTTGAACAATTCAACGAAGTCAGCCTTTTGATATGGCAGCAATTTTGCCAACGCCGCACGACGACCTTCTTCGTCTTCGGCCAAAATCATTTCACGCATATCCTGAATACGGCTTGGGTCAAAGAACATATGTTCTGTACGAGCCAAACCAATACCTTCGGCACCAAAATCACGAGCCTGTTTAGCATCTTTTGGTGTTTCTGCGTTTGCTTTGACTGTCAATGATTTGATTTCATCAACCCATTTCATCAAAGTGCCGAAATTACCAGTTAATTCAACAGATACTGTTGGAATTTGACCTGCGATAATCTGACCTTTGGCACCGTCAATAGACACCCAATCACCTTCGCGGATAACTGTGCCATCTGTTGTTTTCAATGTTTTTGATTCATAGTCAATTTTAATATCTGCAGAACCAGATACGCATGGTGTTCCCATACCGCGTGCAACCACCGCCGCGTGTGATGTCATACCACCACGTGCAGTAATAACACCCTGGGCAGCGTTCATACCAGCAATGTCTTCTGGCGATGTTTCGATACGAATCAACATAACCTTTTTGCCTTCGGACGCCCATTTTTCTGCATCTTCGGCATTAAACACAGCCTGACCAACCGCAGCACCTGGGGACGCAGGAAGTCCTGTTGCGATAACTTTCTTTTCTGCTTTTGGATCCAACATTGGATGCAATAAATGGTCTAATTGTTCTGCACCAACGCGCAAGATTGCTTCTTCTTTGGTCAACAGGCCTTCTTCGACCATTTCAACCGCCATGCGAACCGCTGCTGCTGCTGTGCGCTTACCATTACGGCACTGCAACATCCACAATTTGCCATGTTCGATTGTAAATTCCATATCCTGCATATCTTTGTAGTGCTTTTCCAATTTTTCACGAACATCACACAATTCTTGATATACAGATGGCATCGCTTCTTCCAAAGACAAACGGCCTGAATCATCCTTGCTCATTGGCTGTGGTGTACGAATACCAGCCACAACGTCTTCGCCTTGTGCATTAATCAAATATTCGCCATAGTATTTATTTTCGCCAGTTGCAGGATCACGGCTGAAGCATACGCCAGTTGCGCTGTCGTCGCCAGAATTACCAAAAACCATCGCCTGAACATTTACTGCGGTACCCCAATCTGCTGGGATATTATTCAATTTACGATATGTGATGGCTTTTTTGCTCATCCAAGAGCCAAACACCGCACCAATACCTAATTTCAGCTGTTCCCATGGATCTTGTGGGAAGACTTTACCGATTTTAACACCGATTTCTTTGAACTTTTCAACCAAATCTTTCAAATCATCTGCGGTTAATTCTGTGTCCAGCTTATAGCCTTTTTCTTCCTTCATGCGTTCCAGTGTATGTTCGAACAAATCAATATCTGCACCCATAACAACTTCGCTGAACATCATGATAAAACGACGATATGAATCGTATGCAAATCTTTCATTGCCAGAAATTTTTGCCAATGCTTTTACTGTTTCGTCGTTCAAACCCAAATTCAAAACTGTGTCCATCATACCTGGCATAGATACGCGTGCACCACTGCGTACAGATACCAACAATGGATTTTCCAAGTCTGCAAACTTTTTCCCCATGATTGATTCAACATGCGCAATACCAGCACGCACTTGATCCATTAAATCAGCAGGATATGTTTGATTGTTTTCATAGTAGTGTACACAAACATCAGTTGTGACTGTAAAACCCGCAGGAACCGGCAGCCCAACCAAGTTCATTTCAGCCAAATTTGCACCTTTGCCACCCAACAGATTTTTCATATCTGCCTGACCTTCGGCTTGGCCATTACCGAAAGTATATACCCATTTATTACTCATGGCTTCTCCTTTGAATTAAAATGCGAAAAGATTGTGGGGCATAGACCGCAGAAAAGCAAGAAAAAAATCCAAAAAATATGGATTTTTTCTTGTTTTTTTACATTTTGCACGCACATGCTATTGAAAACAATTTTGACACTTCGTTGTCAGAGCGAGAATTAACAATAACAGGTGCACGCGCACCAATAATTACACCGCCAAAAATCCAATCGCCAAACAATACCATAGACTTTACAACGCTGTTTCCTGTTTCAATATTGTCAAACAACAATATATCTGCATCACCCTGAATTGGCCCTGTTATGCCTTTGGCACGGGCGGCATCCTTTGACACAGCGATATCAAGCGCCATTGGGCCAGACACAATACAATCTGATATTTCACCATTTTCGTTCATTTTTTGCAGTGCATCTGCATCAACTGTTGCCCGCATCGCTGGATTCAATGTTTCGACTGCGCACAGTGGCACAACCAATGGTTTTTGTACACCCATATGACACGCCAATGACACCGCATTTTTAATCAATTGAACCTTGGCGCTTAAATCAGGGTACATAACCATTGCCATATCCGTTAAAAACAAAGTCCTGTTCCGTGATGGCGAATATAAAACTGCAACATGTGATAACACGCCATCACCACGAATGCCATTGTCACGATTTAGTACCGCACGCAATAAATCTGCCGTATGAATCATTCCCTTCATAACAATATCTGCGCGACCATCGCGAACCAACGACACAGCGGTTTTTGCCGCTAAAATTTCATCATCACAATGAATAATTTCAAAACCAGAAATGTCAAGACCTGCTGACAATGCGACAGTCTGTATTTGCAATGCATCACCACATAATATCGCGCGCGCAAAGCCCATTTCGTTTGCCATAACAACCGACTTTAACACAGCAGCGTCCGTTGCATTTGCAACAGCAATTGTTCGCGTTTTTTCGGGTCGCATTGACAATAATAATTCATTAAATTCTTGTGACAAAACATTCCTCTTTTATTAATGGGAACAAGAATAAAATCTTATAAAATATTTTTCAACATTAAAAAATCCCACATCAGTGGGATTTTGTTTTTTTACTGTGGCATTGGGACGCCGGCCGTAGCCTCACCCATAACCTTATCAATCAAGACATCTGCCTTGGATTTTGCGTCTTGAATAGCCGCCATAACAATAGATGCAACCGCATCAGCCCCAGCAGACAAAACAGACGGATTAATTGTTATATTTAACAGGTCATATTTACCGGTCATATCAACAATACACGCACCGTTTTCTGCAATACCTTTGACGGTTGTTTGCGCTAACTTTTCCTGGGCAGCTGCGACTTTGTTTTGCAACTCTGCCGCCTGAGCCATCAAAGCTTCCATATCCATATTATCTCTCCTTTACATGCAACATTTGTAAAATCTTGCGCGGAACACCCAACATTTCTGCGGTAGCTGGTTTTAAAACTAAATTCGGCAAAAATTTGTTGTTTGTATATTCAACCAGGTCTTCCAACGATACATCAAACGCCTTGGATGTCACAAATGGAACATATCTGATGCAACCAGATGGTGTATCGTGACGACGCTGAATTTCTGCATATTTTAAACCAGTTTCGCGTTCTTGCCACAGGCCCAACCAAAAGTTTTTTTCCAATGTTTTCTTGAACTTTGGAACGTCTTGGATGGCACACCCCAGGTGTGCCGCCCATTGTTTATCGTCCCAATTTAACTGTTCTGGTGTCATTTACAAATTCCTTATTTCTTGATTTCTGCGCCAGTTTTCTGGTCAATTCCAACCATAGACATACGGGTTTTGCCGCGTTTGTCAGCGCCCAAGAAACGAACATAAACAGTATCACCTTCTTTTATCTTGGCGTCTTCGATTTTTGCCAATCTTTCGCCTGTGATTTCAGAAATATGAACCATCGCTTCGAAACCATTCATAATTTTTACAAACAAACCAAATTCTTTCATCCCAGATACTGTACCTTTGTAAATCTGACCAACTTCTGGTTCAGCAACAATATCTTTGATGCGATTGATTGCGTTGTCTGCATCTTCTTTGGAAACCGCCATAATTTTAACAGTACCATCATCAGACAAATCAATAGTTGTGTTTGTTTCACGAACCAATGCCTGGATAACACTGCCACCCTTACCAATTACTTCACGAACCTTGTCTGGATTAATTTTCATTGTATAGGTTTGTGGTGCATATTCAGACAATTTTGCACGTGGCTTTTTAATCGCCTTTTCAATTTTGCCCAAGATGTGCATACGGCCGTCTTTTGCCTGGGCCAATGCGCGTTCCATGATTTCAAATGTAATCGATGTGATTTTAATATCCATCTGCAATGCTGTGACACCTTGGTCTGTACCAGTCACTTTAAAGTCCATGTCACCCAAGTGGTCTTCGTCGCCCAAAATGTCTGTCAGGATAGCGTAATCATCGCCTTCTTTAATCAAACCCATTGCAATACCTGCAACCGGACGCTTCATTGGAACACCGCCGTCCATCATAGCCAATGTTGCGCCACATGTTGTCGCCATTGACGAAGAACCGTTTGATTCCAAAATGTCAGATACGATACGAATTACATAATCAAATTCGCTGCGACTTGGCACCATAGGATGAACCGCACGCCATGCTAAATTACCGTGACCAATTTCACGACGACCAGGGGATTTCAGCCCCTTGCATTCGCCAACAGAATAACCTGGGAAATTATAGTTCAAGATAAAGTCGCGTTCTTCGGCACCATCCAAAGATTCGATTGGCAGCGCATCTTTACCACCACCCAATGTCAATGATACCAAAGCCTGTGTTTCACCGCGTGTAAACAATGCAGAACCGTGTGCGCGTGGCAATACACCCAATTCAATTTCAATTGGACGAACTGTTTTGTTATCACGACCGTCGATACGCGGTTTGCCCGCCAAGATATTACCACGCATAATACGCGCAGTTAAACCTTCGATAACTTCATCAGCCCATGATTCCAATGTAGAAGTTGCACGTGTCGATTCTGGGAACAATTCTGGGATGCGAGCCTTGGCCGCAGCATGAATTGACGCCAATGTTTCCAAACGAGTCAATTTTTCTTTGATTTGCAATGCGGCTTCGATTTCGCCAGCAAAATTTTCAAAGTTTTCTTCCATAATAATTTGTTCAGCTGTTTTTTCAGGCGTTTCCCAACGGTCTTTACCTGCTTTTTCTGCCAATTCGTTAATCGCAGCAATAACAGTCTGTTGTGCATCAAAACCAAATTTAACAGCACCCAATACAGTCGCTTCGTCCAGTTCGCCGATTTCAGATTCAACCATCAGCACACCATCTTTGGTCGCAGCAACAACCAAATCCATTTCGGATTCTTCGGTCGCCTTTTTCGATGGATTTAACAAATACTGACCATCAGCATAACCAACACGCGCTGCACCAATTGGCCCCTGGAATGGAACACCACTTAACGCCAACGCAGCACTGGACGCAATCATCGCCAAAATGTCTGGCTGATTCTTTTTGTCATAAGAAAAAACCTGAGCGATAATTTGAACCTTGTTCTTAAATGTTTCTGGGAACAAAGGACGAATTGGACGGTCAATCAAACGCGCAATCAAAGTTTCAGCTGTGGACGCACGACCTTCGCGACGATCGCGTGAGCCTGGAATACGACCAGCAGATGCGAATTTTTCTTGATAGTCAACAGTCAAAGGAAAGAAATCTTGACCTTCGACAGCAGATTTTTCTGCACATACAGTCGCCAAGACCATTGTGCCGCCCATTGTCGCCAAAACAGAACCGTTTGCCTGTTTCGCCATGCGCCCTGTTTCCAAACGCAGCGTTTCATCACCATACTGAATTTCAACCGCGACAGGATTGTTTAATTTAGCATCTTTTTTGAATAAGCCAAATACCATTTATTTTCTCCATATTTTTTGTTTCATCTTTGCGAAGAAAAATCATTCTTTTCTGCACCCTGATACGCCAGATGCACAAAGGAACAATTTAATCTTCGCCGCAATGATTATAATTCATATTTGTGGGTTTGCAAATAAAATCAGTAAAAAAACAATCCTTTTTATGATATAATAGGACCGCTTTAAAGAGGGAAAAAAATGCAATTTCCATCCAATGTTTTTATCTTCTATGTAAAAAACTTTTGGCGATACTGTGGGTTGATAGTACTGATATATTCGCTGCTGGCAATTATTGACACTTTTGGATTATTCGTACTGCCGGCGTACTATCTGAAAAATACAGTTCAAGTATTAGAATCCGCGCCACAACCAGAGATTATGCGCGCAATCATAGTTGTAGCCATTGCATACTTTGTTATGCGTGGCGCACAGTGGGGCGCATCTATACTGCGTTGGTATACTTTTGACAAATACATCAAGTATCCATCATATAACAAAATATCAACAGACTTATACAGATATGTTTTTCAACAAAGCGCTGAATTCTATACCACATCTATGCCTGGAAAAATTAGCAGTCAAATACACAGAATTTCTGAATCTTTCTTTGAATCTGTCGAAATGATTTTTGGCAGCTTGATTGGTTCAATAACCACATTTGTCATAACAGCTGTGGGGCTAGCCACAATAGGCTGGCAATATGTTGCAGTCATTACATTTGCTGTTGCATTTCGTATTTTGTGGGGACTGGGGACCGTAAAAAAATCGCTGCGCATGGCCGGAAAAAGAACAGAAACCCAGAACACTTTACAAGGCAGATTATTGGATGCACTGTCCAACTTTATGGTTGTAAAATTTTTTGCAAACGCACAATACGAACAAAACATAGTTGAACCAACCAGAAAAAAATATGAAAAAGACGCAAATATAGCCCACTTTTGGTCGCGCTTTTTTTGGGCGCCAGGCAACCTGATGATGGATACAATCTGCTTTACAATCTTTATTATTTTGTCCGGATATATGTACAGCATCGGCCAATCAACAATTGCAGATATATCTTTTGCGTTGGCGGTATACGCAGGAATCAGTTCTATCGCATTCACAGTGATAATGAACATAAAAAACTTTATCAACAGCTGGGGAAACGCTGCAGGGTCTTATAACACTTTAATCAAACCAATAACAGTCCAAGATGATAAAAACGCCCCTGAATTACAGGTAAAACAAGGAAATATAAAAATAATAAACCTGCGTTTTAAATATAACAAAAACTTTGTTATCAACAATTTATCACTGGATATAAAATCAGGCGAAAAAAATAGGGCTGGTCGGACTTAGTGGCGCAGGGAAAACAACACTGGTAAATCTGTTAATGCGTCTATACGATGCAAACAATGGGAAAATTCTGATTGATGAACAAGATATAAAACACGTAAGCCAAGATTCATTACGCAGAAATATATCTTTTATTCCACAAGACGCAACAATGTTTAATCGAACAATTCGAGAAAATATAGAATATGGGAAAATTGGCGCAAATGATAAAGAAATTATTGCCGCTGCAAAAAAAGCGTCTGCGCACCAATTTATAAAAAAATCGCCAAACGGATACGAATCTTTGGTTGGCGACCGAGGAATCAAACTGTCAGGGGGACAACGCCAAAGAATCGCAATCGCGCGCGCATTCTTAAAAAATTCACCAATACTTATTTTGGACGAAGCGACTGCAGCACTGGATTCTGAAACAGAATCTGTTATCCAAGAATCTTTTGAAAAACTATCACATGGGCGCACAACAATCGTAATCGCACACAGATTATCCACTCTGCGCAATATGGACAGAATTATAGTTATGTCGCATGGCAAAATCGCAGAAAGCGGTACACATAACCAACTGTTGCGACGCAACGGAATTTACGCAAAACTGTGGCACATGCAATCTGGCGGATTTATTGCCGAATAAAAAAACGCCCACTTGGGCGTTTTTTTCAGGAGTTTTATTATCAACTTATTTCGCAACAGTGTTGTTCAATTCAGAAATCAAACCTTCCAATCTGGTGGATGTTTCTGCATCGTTCAACGCAACCGCAATTGTGTACGCAGATTCCAAATCGGTGCGTGCAGCATCTGTGTTGCCAATCTGCAAATTCAACGCAGCAGATTTTTCAAAATACCCCATCGCATTGCGAGATAAACTTTCACGTTCATCTGCTGTTTTTGCGCCTTGAATCTGTTCCGATATTACACGAACCGCAGACGAATAATCGTTTAACGCTGCAGTTAAATTACCCAAAGCAATGTATGCTTCGGCTCTGTCTGCATAAACCGTTGGATTAACAACGCCTTCTGGGTGCGACAAAGAATTTGTAAAGTCTGCAACTGCGCCTTCGTAATTCTTCATCCACAAATTCAGTTGACCGCGTTTTGCATACAAATCACGCATTTGCAAAATTGCACTTGGGTTCGTAGTATTTGCCGCCAGCGCATTATTAATATCACTCATCGCTGCTTCATAATTTTCAATACGCTGATTCAACAAATATCTGTCATAGTATGCGACAGGATTCGCAGGATTTTTTGCCAATGCAGCATTAAAATCCTCCAATGCGCGCGCATAGTCGCCTGAATGCATATATGCTTCTCCGCGCAGAATATACGCGTCAACAGATGCAGCGCCGGAATCAATCGCCGCATTTAAATCAGCAATCGCTTCATCTACATTACCTAATGCCAATTTTGTTTTGCCATTTTCATAATAGTCAGCAGACTGCAACAACGCTTCTTCGGTCACAGTGACATTCTGGGTTGTTGGTTGTGCGTTATGACTGCGACCTAAAATATAAAAAGTTGCAGCAATAAAGAACAAAATAATGAACCAATAAATATAAATCGACAAAGACCATGATCCAGAACATGGCTTTGCTTTATTAACCTTTACTGTTGTTTTAGATGCCACAGGGCGCACATTTGCGCGCTTTTTTGCAACAACTGATTTTTTTGTTGATGTTTTTTTCATAACAAACTCCCTTCCTTAGTTAATAAAATATTAAAGAGATTTTAACATTTCGTCAATCACTTTCTGTGGTACCGGCGAAATTTTTCCAGGCGCTAATTTTTTTAATTTTATATTACCAAAAGAAACACGATGCAATTTATGAACAGGACATCCACACGCAGCCAAAACAATCCTTACTTCGTTCTTTTTTCCTTCACAAATAGATACACGCAAATTACGACCACCAATCTCATCAATCTGCATTGGCGAATACTTTATACCATCGACCGTTATTCCACGACGCGCAGCATCAAGACCATAAAAATCAGAACACGATACAGTCGCAATATATACACGCGGAATTTTTGACGACGGCAAAGTCAACCTGCGCGCCAATTCACTGTCATTGGTCAATAATAACAAACCAGTCGTTTTAAAATCCAGCCGACCAATATATTTCAAATTTCTGTATTCAGACGGTAAACAATCATAAATCGTTTTACGGCCCTGGGGATCTGATGTTGTTGTCATTGTGTTTATCGGTTTATGAAACATATAAACTTCTGTCCCCAGACGCTGATTTATTTTTTTACCGCTAACTTCGATTTCATCGCCCTCTTCTACAAAAAATACAGGACTGTTTACAACCGCGCCATTTACACGCACCAACCCCAGCGCAATTAATTCTTCTGCACCGCGACGTGACGCCACACCAGAATCAGCGATAACCTTTGCAATTCTTATGCCCATTTATTCCACCACCTTGGCAACAGCAATCGCAGCCGCCAGTTCTGCACGCAAAATAGTCTTGCCCAATGAAAAACCACGTGCGCCCGCAGCATCCAGCGCAGCAAATTCTTCATCTGAAAAGCCACCTTCGGGGCCAATTAAAACGGATTTTGCGCCAACAACCGTACGAGGCACACCCACACCATAAGCTGCGCGTTCATCTGCAAAAACAACCTGCGACAAATCAAGTTCTGAAAACTTTACCGGCGGCAAAATTTTTGGGACACTGTTTCGGTTTGATTGTTCTGCACTTTCTGTCACAATCTTTTGCATTCTGGCCCAATTTATATGATTTGCGTTTGTACGCTTGGTTATAACAGGCAAAAATGCCCCAACCCCCATTTGGGTCGCCATACTTAATAAATCATCCGTACGCTTAATCGGCGCAAACATCAATGTAATATCATTTGACGGGTCAACATGCCCCGTTTTATCACCAATAACCAAACATTTTTTATCGTCTGACAAAACAGCCCGATATTCACTGCAGTCCCCAAAAACCAAACAATTGTCAGTTCGCATAACACGCGTTAAATAGTGCAAAACATCCTTTTCAACAGGTATCTGGACACCACTTTTGATTTCCGTGCCGATAAAAATTCTTGGAATATTTTTCATATTTTATGCAATTCCCAATTTATAAATTATGTTTTTTATGATATAATCATAGCACTATGGCAATCAAATTCAACCTTTTATCCGCATCTGGCAAAGGCAAAGGAATTAATATTTTTAAATCCTCGGCTTATAAAGAGCACGAACGCACCCCGCTTGCGCGTGAATTTTGGTCTATTCGATGGAATGTTTTAATATGGTTAATTGCCGCGCTGATGGTCGCATGCGCATTTCCTGTTGAACACATTTGGCGATATGGTTGGTCGCCTGCAACACAACACTGGATTGCAATTTATATTCAACAGACATTATCTTCATTTGGATTGTCTGTTATTTCAGAAGTACCTGCATGGGTCGCACGTTGTTTTATGCACCCGGATTACGCATGTATAACGCCGATATTACCTGTTTTGGGGTACTTTCTGTTATCTGATGCAACAATGACTGACGAATTTAACCCACACAGCAAAGACAAATATGATGAAAAAACCGCCCGTAAAGCAGATGCAAACGACATCAAAAAAATGGGTTCAGACCATAAAAACAAAGAAGGCTTGTTCAAAGGCTTTATGATGGTTCTGGGCTGGTTCAAAGGCAAAGCATTAAAAATGGACGAATGCTTATCGGCGCTGTTGTTGGCACCCGCTGGCACCGGTAAAACCCAGGGCGTCGTAATTCCAACTATATTGGAATGCGATGATGTATCCATGATTGTTAACGACCCTAAGCCTGAATTAAAACTGATAACATCAGCGTATCGCGCAACAATTGGGCCCGTATTTATTATGAACTGGGCGGCGGCTGACGAACCAGAAAAAGGAATATATTACCCAGCATGGAATCCATTGTCGCCAGAAAATCTGCCAAACAACGAAGAAGGCAAAAACACATATATCAAAGTTATTGTTAATTCTATTGTTGAAGAAAACGCCAAAGACCCACACTGGTCAAATACTGCACGCGCAGCATTAACAGGATTTATCAACTTTATTATTTCCAAGGTCGAACGCGCCAAGGCGAATGATTATTTCTATAACAGACTGCAAACAGGAAAATTCGACGAACAAGATGCAACTGTTCTGATGGATTATTATTCAACCATGTCAACAGACCCAAATGCGTTTGCAGCAATGTCGTTGTTGCAACGCGGGGAATTAACACTTGAAAACTATATACACATCGGAACATGGGGTGGGTTGCCGACTGAATGGCACGGCAGCGAAGCGTCTATACCAATGTTTTTGGCCTGGTATCAAGAAGGTATGTTAAAAGTTGCAAACGATATGGAAGAACGCAAAAGACAGGGCGACCAAATGGTTATGATGGCAGATCCTATGAAAGACTTTCTAACATCCGCCATAAACGAGGCACAACTGTATTCGTATAATAACGACGCCATATCTTCGATGATTAATTTGGCAAACACACCTGATAAAGAACGCGGCTCTATTATATCCACTATGAACGCCGGGCTGGATATATTCCGTCATCCGGCGGTAAATAAACACACGCGCCATTCTGATATACACTTTGGCGATATGCGCGGCATGAAAGACCCACGCGATGGCAAATTTAAACCAATTACAATTTACTTGTCTATGAATGTTGCTGACGCACCGGCATTTAATGCAATTACCAGTATGTTTATCGAATTGCTATCGAACTTCTTGATTGCACACAAACCAAACGATATGAACAATGGCGAAAAACTTGGACCGTATCCTGCACTGTTCGTATTGGACGAAATGCCAACTATGAACAAACTGGAAGCAATTATTCGTGGGCCTGCGGTTGGTCGTGGCCAAAAAGTATCATACTTGATTGTCGGTCAGGACATCAGTCAGATTCAAGAAAAATACGGCGACAAAGCAGCAGACACAATCGTTGCTAATACCGCGGCAAAAATTATATTGCGCGTAAACGACCCGGCAACTGCGGATCGTTTCTCGCAAATGATTGGCAAAAAGAAAACTAAAAAGAAGGAAAAAGGCGCAGACGGCAAAGAAGTCGAAGTCGATAAAATAGATGACCTGTATTCGCCAATGGATTTGATGACAATGAAAACAGCAACCCAACTGGTGTTATTCCAAGGATATTACAATCGCCCAATTGAAGCGGATGGTGAATGGTATTTTTATCGCAAAACAGACATACAAAAAAGACTGGCTGCCAAAGTAGATATGGGCGAAGCGCCACCAATTCCAGAATATATGATACCCAAACACCACAAGGCATTAAAGTATCCCGGGGTGCCACGGTCGTACGATCCAAAGACACAAAAAACCAAGGATTTAGCACAATAAAAAACACCGGCAAATGCCGGTGTTTTTATCTATCTATTTTGCGGGGGCGATTATAATAGATTTTGTTCTTTCGTCTGGTTTTGATTTTGATTCCATAGAACCTTTATCGCCAACAATTTCCAAAATTTTCGCAAACAATTCTGGCACAGCATCTTTCCCGCGCGCCAAAACCTTTTTTGACCCCTTGGTCATAACAGAAATTTTGACCTTGTTGCCCTCTTCTAAAAATTCGAAAACTTTTTTTAATTTGATTTTCAAATCATTTTCTTCAATAAAAGGCTTTACCCAAACTTCTTTTAATTCTGTTGTTTTTTGGTTTTTTCGTGCCTCGGACGCGCGCTTTTTCTGTTCATACTTAAATTTACCATAATCCATAATCTTTACAATAGGAACAGGCGCATTAGCATTCATTTCAACCAAATCCAGCCCATCATCAGACGCAATCTGTAATGCCTGAGAGGTTTGCATAACCCCCAGATTTTGACCATCTGCACTGATTACCTGGACGCTTTTTGCAGTAATCCGGTTATTCATACGTGGACCTGCGTCGCGACGATTATCACGATTCATCATAGGTTTAATATTAGGCTCCTTTGTTAAACATAGACAAATATTAACAATTATTCCGCGTTTTTCAAGATATTTTGAACATTTTGCAACGCAGACCAAACATCACGTTTCGCATCCGGCTTTAACATCAAATAATTCGGATGGAATATCGGCACCATTGTCGCGCCAGACGCCATAGAAACCGCAACCCCATGCGACTTTGCTAAATTAACATCTGCAAATTCTGCAGCAGGCAACGCACCAATAGTTAAAACTACACGCGGTGCTAATAATTCTATGGCCTTGTCCACAAACGGACGCGACAAATCCAGTTCTTCACGCGTTGGTGTTCGCCCCCCAGGTGTACGCCAAAACAAAACAGGAACAATAGACACATGGTTCCGAGTCAACCCAATCGCAGCCAACATTTTATCCATAAGCGCGCCCGCCGCCCCAGATAAAACCGCACCTGTTTCATCATCATCGGAACTGGGCATATCTGTCAAAATCAACAATTTACCATTTCCAATATGCGGTAAAACAGTATTTGTCGCCCCACCCCGCAAAGGATGATTAAATTCGCCAATCATACGTATTAACGCATCAATATCTGTTGGGCGCGCAGCCATAGAACGCACCATATCCAATGACATCGTCGTACTGGGCGCCACAGGTGGCACAACAGTCCCACCAACCGGACGTGACTGTGTCGTGCTAGACGCGACACCAGGCTCTTTTTTTTGTGCCATCAGCGGGGTATCATTTAATTCCCATTGAACTCCCGCCAAAACCAAATCACGCAATGCATTATTAGACATTTTTGTTTTTCCTTGATTTTTTAATCCTTTTGATGTACAATACAACGCGAGCAACAGAAACTCAAGGGAGTATTTTCATGAAAATTAAAAACTTTGCTTTATTGGCTGGCGTTGCAGGCTTGTTGGCTGCATGCGGTGGCTCTATTGTTGAACCGGCTGATTTGAACGATCAACGCGTGTTCTTTGACTTTAATTCTTCTGAAATTTCAAAAGATGCTAAAAACAACCTGTTGGGTCAGGCATTGTATATGAAAAACCACGAAGATGTTAAAATCCAAATCGCAGGTAATTGCGACGAACGCGGTTCAACAGAATACAACTTGGCATTGGGCGCACGCCGTGCAAATGCTGCAAAAGAAGTTATCGTAAACGATGGTATTGATGCAAAACGCATTTCTACTATCTCTTATGGCAAAGAACGTCCATTGGTTCAGGGTTCTGGCGAAGAAGTCTGGAAATGGAATCGTAACGCCACAACAACAGTTAAATAATTGTTGTAAAAATTTACAAAAAAATGCCGGCAAACGCCGGCGTTTTTTTGTAATCGCAGATAAAAATATGCACCCCACAAACATATTCCCTTTACCCCACTAAAAAAACCGGCATTTGCCGGCTTTTTTAAACATTTTTTTTGGTTAATTTTTCAACTAATTCATACATCTGGGTTCGAGTAGCAAACGATATAGATATTTGCCCTGCCCCGCCGCGCCGTTCAATCAACTTGACAGAAAAGCCCAGTGTTGACGATATTTTTTTCTCGATATCTTGCACGGTTTTTGCATCGATTGTTTTTGTAATATGTTTACGAGACGCAGTTGCGCGCGGCGCGGACTTCACCAGTCTTTCAGTATCTGACACAGACAATTTTTCTGCCACAATTTTATGGGCCAAAGCCTCTGGATTTTCGGCAACAGCAATTGTTCGCGCGTGCGACGCTGATAATTCACCTTGCTCTACCAAATTTTGAACAGATGTTGGCAAAGATGTCAATCGCAACATATTACGAATATAACTGTCCGACTTTCCAATTAGACGCGAAACATCTGGCAATTCATAATCGCAACATTCCATCAAATTCTTGTACGCGTTTGCTTCTTCAATTGGATTCAGGTTTTCACGCTGAACATTTTCAATCAACGCTATTTCCATAGCATTATTATCATCCATCGTTTTAACAAGCGCAGGAATCTCGCTTAAACCTGCCATTTTTGATGCACGACATCTGCGTTCGCCAGCAACAATTTCATACGCATAGGCGCGCCCCGAAACGCTGCGCAACAAAATCGGTTGCAAAACACCTTTTTCGCGAATAGATGCAGCTAACTCCGCCAATTCAGCTTCGTCAAAAGTTTTGCGCGGTTGATCAGGATTTGCACCGATTTGTGCCAATGGAATTTGTTTTACAACAACGCGTTCCGATGGTGTCAACAACGAAATATCAGGTATCGCACCACGCGACGCCTGCAAATCTGCCAGACCACGACCCAAACCAAATTTATTCGCCATAATACCCCCCTTCGGTTCTTTGAACTACTTCTGTTGCAACACGCAAATAAGCCTGAGCGCCAGTTGAATTAAAATCATAAAACAGCGCGGGCTTTCCATGACTTGGCGCCTCTGACACACGAACATTTCTTGGTACAACCGTTTTAAAAACCTTGTCGCCAAATACGGCACGAACATCATCATCAACAGCACGCGTGACATTATATCTGCGTTCATACATAGTTAACAAAACGCCCAAAATTTCCAAATCTGGGTTCCATTTTTCTTTTATCGCCGCAATTGTATCTGTTAATTGCTGAACACCTTCCAACGCAAAGAATTCGCACTGCAATGGCACAATCACACTGTCCGCCGCCGTCAACGCATTAATCGTTAAATACCCCAACGCAGGTGGGCAATCTAATAAGATATAATCATAAAAATCCGCCACTAATTTTAACGCGTCACGCAAACGATATTCACGATTTTCCATATCCAGCAAATCAACATCTGCGCCAGCCAACGCCTGGGACGATGGCAACAAGTGCAAATTTGGCACCGCAGTCGTTAAAATATTATCCGTTATATTTGCAGTCCCCATAATTACGCCGTACGCGCTTTGACGATGCGACGCACGCACAAACCCCAATCCCGTACCAGCATTACCCTGAGGATCCAAATCAATTAATAACACACGTTTTTTAATTGCCGCCAATGACGCACCGATATTTATCGCAGTCGTCGTCTTGCCAACACCACCTTTTTGATTTGCAAAAGCAATGATTCGCACCATACCCTTCCCTTTTTATTACACACCAAGATTATTAAAACCAACCGATTCGGTCAAGCACTTAAAAATAAACAAAATAAAAACAAACTAAAAACAAACAAATACGATTAATTTCACACGAAATTATAAAAAAGCAAAAAAACATAAAAACACCGGTGTTTGCCGGCTTTTTTTAACAATTATTTAAACTTTACAATTATTATGAAACCATCGCCTGTTTTTGACGGAATCAAATCATAATCAAAGCAATATTTCTTTTTTGCATCCAAAACTTCCGTCTCTATTTCCCGGCCTTTTAACAGAAAAAGCCGGTATTTTGTACTCGCAACATAATCCATTATCTTAGTTAAAGACGCAAATGCGCGTGCCGTAAACACAATTTTATCGTTTTTTGCCGGCAAAGACCGGACAAAATCTTCAACACGGCCGTGATAAATTGTTAAATTTTCCAACCCCAACTGTTCTTTTACCGCAGATAAAAACGCAACCTTTTTGCCAATTGATTCGACACAAGTGACACGCCAGCCCAATATCGCTAAAACAACCCCAGGAAACCCGGCGCCGCTGCCCAAATCAACAACAGACACATCATGCGGCAACACATCTGCCAATTGCGCCGAATCGGCAATATGACGCCCCTGCACGTCGTTCAGCGTGCTGGGCGCAACCAAATTCATGCGTTTTGACCAGTCACGCAACATATTTTCGTATTCTTCAAATTTGACATTGTTCTTCATAAGCGGTATTCTAGCATAATCATGAAGAAAATAGAAAGCATATTTATTGGCACCTGTTTGTTTGCGGCAATTGCCGTATCTGGTGCAGCCGTTTGGACATACACAACCAACAAAAAGACAAATGTATCTGCAATTGGAATTCCTGAAACGAATTTTGGGGCTTTTTTGGCATTACAGCACGCAATATATGTAAACGATTTTGATACAGCGTTAAAAACAACCAAACAGTTGCAAGATGTAGAAATTAAACCGGTAAAAAACGCAACAATATCCGCCGAATTTTTGGCAGGAAAAATGCCTAAAAATCCGGAAACACTGAAAAACGAAAAAACACTGACGGCGAATTTTATTTATGATGCATATCTGGTAAAAGAAAAAAAATGGAAAGAGTTATATTCGCGACACAAAAATGACGAATCTGCATTGGTCGCACCATTCAAAATTTGGTCAGGTATCGCAAACGAATATATTACAAAAACCTTAAAGTTTATCGACAAGTTGCCAACAAATGATTCTTGGCGCTCATTTGTACGCGGCCAAATCTATGCGGAACTGGGCAAGGTTGATGATGCGGTAAAAAATTTTGAAAAAGTGTCGCCAGACTTTATGAATATAAATGATTATTTGTACATAATGTCTTTTTACAAACACTTTGACATGCCAGAAAAGGCAGCAACGCTGAAATACAGATTTACATCCAGACCCGCAGGAATGTTTATGATTAATTTTAACGACATTCCAGACTGGTCAAAATATCAGGGTTTTGATAACGCATTAGCGTTCAGTTTATTACAAAATGTTTCACACACACAAATAATGTTGTATTCGGATTTGTCTGTTTTGATGTTGCGCTTTGCCGAGGTTGCTGCCCCAGCTTTTGCTGAAAACTATGATGCAATGAACTATTATTTGGGTCAATATCTGCACAACAACAACAGCGATGCAAAAAAATATTTTTCCCGCATCAAGAAAAACAGTCCTTTTTATCCGTTTGTTGCACTAAAACAAGCAGAGCAGGGCAACAGCATAGAAAACCTGCGAGACGCATTGGAAAAATATCCTAACTTTGTTCCGGCAATCAACAAAGTTGTTGGACACTATATAAAAACGGGCAACAAGCGCGCAGCATTAAGAACAATAAACAATGCAATTGGCAACGAAAAACTGGACGACACCAGCAGGGCCTTCTTTATAAAAACTCGCGCCCAGATTTATTATTCTTTTAACGATTTAGATATGACACAGCGCGATATTGATATGGCGTCAGAATCACTGGCGACCGACCCAGAAATACTGTCTTTGCAGGCCAAGGTTTGGGCTGCAAAAAATACAAATATTGAAGAAGCGTACAAATACGCAATGGCATTAGTGACAAAAAATCCTGCCGACATACTGGCATGGGACACATTAGGCGTTGTTGTTGCGGCACGCGAAGGCGCAGACGCCGCACTAGAAGTACTGGAACGCGTTGGCGAAGTATCCAGAACGCATTCTCCGCTGTTTGTGCACTTGGGGGACATATATGTATCTGTTGGCGAACTGGATAAAGCAGCAAAATCATATATGCGTGCAATCGATTTATCTGATGATGGATTAATAGTCGTCCCCGAAATAGAAAGAAAAATAAGGAAAATAAAATGAAAGTAGGTGTTATTGGCGCGGGCGCATGGGGAACCGCATTGGCAATTATTTCTGCCCGTGGGGGTTCTGATACAAAACTATGGTCGTTCGATGGTTTATACAAAGAATTTGATGGTGTTCAGATTCCCGAAAATCTTAGCATCACAACCAATATGGCAGATTTAAAAAATACCGATGTATGGTTGGTTGTGACACCATCTGCACATTTCCGCGAAACATTAAAAAACGCGCACAATTTTTATAACGGACAACCTGTCATAATCTGCACCAAAGGCGCAGAATGCAGTACCGGTGATTTTATGTCAGAAATATTACAAGAAACATTACCTGAATGCGTTGACTTTGGTGTTCTGTCGGGACCACAATTCGCGACCGAGGTCGCAAAAGGCGTTCCAACAGGGTCTACACTGGCCGGAACAAACAACGCTGTTATTGCCGGTCAAAACGCGCTTAATAAATTGTATCTGGAAATCAGCGACGACATAATTGGCACAGAAATTTGCGGCGTTGGAAAAAATGCAGCGGCATTAATCAGCGGATACAATTCTGTTGTTGCTGGTGGTGAAAACGAACGCGCACTGTTATTCACACGCGTATGGAACGAAGTTTTAAATATTGGTCTGGCGGCGGGCGCAAAAACACGCACATTTTTGGGGCTGTGCGGAATAGGGGACTTGTTTTTATCTGCAACCAGCGAAACCAGTCGAAACTATTCTGGCGGCATCGCAATTGCAAAAGGAAACGCTCCAGAGGGAACCGTAGAAGGAATTTTTGCATTATGTGGTCTGATAGACCGCGCAAACGCATTAGGGGTCGACATACCAATATTAAAAGAAATGCAAAAGAAATTAAAAATATAAAAAAAGACCGGCATTTGCCGGCTTTTTTTATATCAAACAAGTAAGTGTTGCAGCAGCATTCTTTAACATAAACCAGCCAATTCTGTAATCTGTCGCATATACCGTTAACATAAACAATGCGATTATAGCAATGACCAACAGAACATAAGATTTTTTGCCGCGCATACAATACAGCGATATATTATAAAACAAGAATAACACATATACATCAACCAACATACTGATTACCCACATAGACACACAATTAAACGCCAATGCATTTAATACCAATATCACAGGATAGATAAAGAATACAGATGCCAGCCCCTTGATAGCGATTTCCCAATCGCGTTCACCGCCCGTTATTTCAGACACTAACATCATCAATCCGCCCAGAACGAACAATAGTGCCACCGCTAAAACAGGAACGATAATTATCGCCGTAAAAATAGAACCCAGCGTTATGGTTGCGCCGCCCATTAATCTGATAAACAAAACCAAGCAGCCACCCAACAAGCCATACAAAAACGCACGCAACATTGATTCTTCCATATTGCCGTCTGCAACTATTTTTGTAAAATACCGCCGTGGATTAACAACTAAATTACGAATACGATTTAATGCGGATTTTAATTTCTTTTTCATATTTTCGCCCTTGATTTGATTATTTATATTTTTGCTTTATAATTATAAAAAATCAATGGAAAAAAGCGATGATAAAAATAGTAATAGCAGGACGACCAAACACAGGAAAGTCTACTTTGTATAATGCACTGACGGGCACACGTGATGCACTGGTTCATGACAGACCGGGCGTCACACGCGACACCATTTCTGGCAATATAAAAGACCGTGGCTATTTACTGTATGACACGGCTGGCTTGGAAAACGCCAAATCTGGCATTGCGCTGGATTCAACAAATATGGCGATTGACGCCATTGCCAAGGCAGATGGTGTTTTATTCGTCGTCGATGGACGCGTTGGGCTGACAAATGAAGATTTGGATTGGGCAAAACTGGTTCGCAGAAAAACACGCGCACCCGTTATGTTGTTGGTGAACAAAAGCGAATCGGAAAAGCGCATGTCCAATGTGCACGATTTTTATAAATTGGGTTTTGGTGAACCTACTTTGATATCTGCCGAACACAAACGCGGGTTTAGCGAAATATATGAATTTATGGATAAAATAGCTGAAAAAGACGCAAATGCTCAGACAGTTGAACAACCGCAATCAGACAGAATAAAAATCGCTATTTTGGGTCAACCAAATGTTGGAAAATCTACGTTTGTAAATCGTGTTCTGGGCGAAAAAAGACAAATTGTTATGGATGCGCCGGGCATCACGCGCGATACAGTAAAAATACCAACAAAATTCTATGGTCGTGACATCGTGCTGATGGATACGGCTGGTCTGCGCCGCAAAGCCGGGGTCACAGACGATGTTGAAACATTGTCCGCATTAAAATCATTAGACGCAATTGAAAAAGCAGATGTTGTTATACTGATGGTTGACGCAACCAGAAACATCGAAAACCAGGCATTGGGAATTGCTGCGCGCGTTTATAACGCCGGCAAAATTTTGTGTGTTGCGCTGAACAAGTGGGATTTGGTTGAACCAGAATTGCGTGATGAAAAATTATTGAAATTAAAGCATCAGTTTTCAAATTCTTTTCACCAGATTATTAAACCGATGATATTGGCGGTTTCCGCTGAAACAGGCACCGGGGTACAAAATATGTTCCGCAGAATTTATGAACAATGGGACATTTCTTCTGCCCAGGCACCAACCAGCTTAATTAACAGAATTGTTGAAAAATTGGTCGCAGACAGACAGCCACCTATGTCGCGCCTGAAACGCCCAATGAAAATCAAATTTGCGCGTCAAACAGGTCGCCACCCAATGCGAATCACAATAAATGTTGGTGGCGCATCTGATATTCCTGAGTCGTATACCAGATATTTGCGTCGCGGGTTGGCAACTGCGCTTAAATGGGAACATTTGCCAATCGTTATAGAATACGACAAATCCGAAAACCCATTTGATTAAAAAAGACCGGCATTTGCCGGCTTTTTTCAATCTCTTTGACCAACCCCAGTATTTATTGCGATTGTAATTATATAGTGATATAATTGTTGCGAATAAGAGAGAGAATATATGAAAAAGGCGCAAGATATTATTATTTCTTTGGTTGGCATAAACAAAAGCTTCCCAATGGAACTGGGGGGAGAACAACAAGTATTGTTTGATATCAACTTTAAAATAAAAGCCGGCGAATTCGTTGCTATTATGGGGCCGTCTGGTTCGGGGAAATCGACATGTATGAACATTATTGGCGCGCTGGACACACCGACTTCTGGGGTGTATGAATTATATGGCAAAGATGTGACCGGATTAACCGCAGACGAACTGGCAATCGTTCGAAACGAGCATATTGGGTTTGTTTTTCAACAATTTAATTTATTGCCTAAACGCAGTGTGTTGGACAACGTTATGCTGCCACTGATGTATCGTGGAATGCCAATGGATGAACGCATCAGTCGTGCGCGCGACATGTTAAAACGCGTGGGCTTGGAAAAATTCGAATCGTACCTGCCAACACAGTTATCTGGCGGCATGAAACAACGCGTTGCAATTGCACGCGCATTAGCAGGAGATCCAAAACTGATATTGGCTGACGAACCAACAGGCGCGCTGGACAGTAAAATGGGCAATGAAATTCTGGGCTTTTTTAAAAAGTTAAACAAAGAATTGGGTATAACTATTGTTATGATTACGCACGAATTCGATATTGCAAAATATGCAGACAGACTGATTCATATTCGTGACGGCAAAATAAATTACGATGGTCCAATTCCAAAAAATGACAGCAAACTTTGATCAGGGCAGGGGGGTACAACATATGACATTTAATGATATTTTAAAAGAATCTTGGCTGTCTATCAGTGGTAATAAAATCCGTTCTTTTTTGACTGTACTGGGTATTATTATCGGCGTTATGGCGGTCGTGATTATGGTTGCTGTTGGCGAAACCGTACAAAAGCAAATCACTGACCAATTTTCATCACTGGGCACAAATACTATTATGATTCGCGCAGGCGCAGCACAACAGGCGGGTGTCAGAACAGGAAACAGAAATACATTAACTATCCAAGATGCGGAATTTATTGGAAAACTGCCTGATGTTATGGCGGTCAGCCCTGTTCAACAGGGTGGCGCCCAGGCAATTTACGGTAATAAAAACTGGGCAACTTCTATGGTTGGCGTCTACCCAGATTATACAACAGTTCAAAATGTAGAAATAGAAAAGGGTACTTTCTTTGATATGGCGGCAGTCCGCAATGCTTCGACATATGCAGTTATTGGCCCAGAAACCGCCGAAGAACTGGGGTTGCCAGAAAACCCAATCGGCGAAGTAATTCGTGTTCAAAATACGCCTTTTGTTATCATTGGCGTCACCAAGGCCAAGGGCGATTCTGCAATGGGAAGTCAAGACGATATGATTATTATCCCAATCACTACATTAAAAAAGCGTCTGCAGGGCAGCAGATTCCCAAATTCGGTTAGTATGGTTGCATTAAAATTATTTGCAGAATCTGACAACAATCTGGCTATTGAACAGATAACGCTGTTATTGCGCCAACGACACAGACTGAAAGAAGATGCGGTTGATGACTTTCAAATTATGGATATGAAACAAGTTATGGAAACAATGAATACTGTTACCGGATATTTAAAGTTGTTGTTGATTGCGATTGCTGCTGTATCGCTGCTGGTTGGCGCAATCGGAATTATGAATATGATGCTGGTGTCGGTCGCAGAACGCACACGCGAAATAGGAATCCGCAAAGCAATTGGTGCACGCGAACGAATGATTATTATACAATTTTTATCCGAATCTGTTTTGATTTCATTTATCGGTTCAATGATTGGTTTGATTTTAGGCGTTGGATTATCCCAAGGCGTCGGACGTTTCATATTAGGATACAATGTGCCGTTCAGTATCTGGCCGGTCGTTTTATCTGTTTCTGTTGCAGTTATCGTTGGATTGTCTTCTGGGGTAATGCCCGCAATGAAGGCGGCAAAATTAAACCCAATTGACAGTTTGCGCCACGAATAACAGGTCTGTTATGTTGTTTGTGAACCTTTGCTCGTATGCGAACCGGATGCCGGTTCAATTCCTGGCCACAAAAAAATACCCCATTTGGGGTATTTTGTTTTGGAGGCCTGGGTCGGAATCGAACCGGCATAGAAGGATTTGCAGTCCTCTGCATAACCACTCTGCCACCAGGCCTGAACCAGTGAAACGATATTACGAAAAAAATAATTGTAATTCAACATAAAAATAGTACAATTACAAAGAAATTTGTACGAGAGAATGTTTTATGAAGAAATTACCACTATTTATGCTGTTTTTGGAGCCATTGTCTGCAATCGCAGGTGTTGATGATTGTATGACACGCACAACTGTGCCGGACGAAAAATTGACGCTGCCCCAGGTTATAGAACTGGGATTATGCAGAAATCCACAAACAACTGCGTCTTATTTATCATACGAATCAGCCAGGTTATCTAAAAACGCCAACTATGCATCTTATTTACCAAGCGTAAGCGTTGGCGCCAATGCGTCTTTGCCATACAGAAACAAACAGTGGGGTGACTGGTCATATGGCGCATCGCTGTCTGCATCTTATTTGATATTTGATTTCGGCAAAAGATTGGCAGACCTGAATCAATCTGCGGCGGCTTGGCGCGCAACTGGTTTTGAATATGACGAAACTGTTCAAAATTATATATATGGCGTTATCGGTTCTTATTATTCTTTGTTAAATGCAAATGCTGATGTCGAATCTGCACAAATGTTGCGTGATGTTGCACAAACTGCACGCGATACAGCCAACAAAAAATTCAAAGCAGGTGTTGTTGCCAAAGCCGATGTGTTAAAGGCAGACACAACATTGGCCAGCCGTGATTTGGACTTAGAACGCGCAAAAAACAATCGCGAAATCGCCAAAGGAAATCTGCTGACTAAATTATCTTTCCCAGCGGACCAAGATATACAAATCGCAGATTTGCCATCTGAAATTGGCACGCCCCAGGAAACAAAATCGCTGGACGAACTGTTTGAACAAGCACAAAAAACAAGACCTGACTTGCTGCGCGCAACCGCAAACAAAGATGCTGCGTGGCACAGACGAAACAGTGTGTTTTTAAGCAATCTGCCATCGATATCTGCATCGGGTTCTGTATCGTGGAATGACACGCCCAGCGAAACATACGGGGCAGGTGATGATAAAATCAGCGGCAGTATTGGCATCCGTGCATCTATGCCGCTGTTTGCAGGATTTGCAAATTTATATAATGCACGCGCCGCATCTGTAAACTATGACCGCGCAATCGAACAAGTTCGCAGCACCCAGGACAACGCAACGCTGGATATATATACAGCATATAATAACTATAAAACAGCACAGACCGTGTTAAAACAAACTGAAACTTTGTTAAAATCTGCAACCGAAAGCGAACGCGTGACAGCAGGCATGTACAAAGTTGGACGCGCAACTATGTTGGATTGGCAAACTGCGCAATCAGAATTAGTATCAGCAGAAAAACAAAACAACGCTGCAAAATATGATTTGTTTGTAAAACGCGCTGCAGTTGCGTTGGCTGTCGGTGAATTAAAAGCAGAAATGGATATGGGGGAAGAAAATGCAAAATAAGAAAAAAAATGCAAAAAAAACAAAAACAGTGAAAACAGCTGCCACACCGGCACCTGTTGCGCCCGTTGCCCAAATTCAGAAACGCCCATCTTTCCTTCGCCGCGTTTTTAAGTTTGTTTGGCGTAAAAAATGGTGGATTTTATTGTTGGCAGTTTTAACTGTCGGTGGATTTTTCTTGTTTGGCGGCGATTCAAATAAAAAATTAGAATATGCAACCACCAGAATTACACGCGGCGATTTGCGTCAGGTGGTCAGCGCAACCGGTGAAATTCGCCCTGTAAACACTGTTAATGTCGGCTCTCAGGTTTCTGGAACAATTGACAATCTGTATGTAGATTTTAATTCCAAAGTAAAAAAAGGCGATATATTGCTGACAATCGAACCGTCTGTTTTGCAGGCCTCTGTTGACGAAGCAAAAGCATCGCTGGACAGCGCAACATCACAACGAAACTTTGCAAAAAATGAATACGAAAGAAACAAATCATTATTTGCCGAAGGATTTATAGCGCGCGCAGAAATGGAACAATCTCAGACCGCATACGAACAAGCGGAACAATCTGTAAATCGTATGCAATCACAATATGACCGCGCGGTTACAAACCTGGGGTACGCAACAATCGCTTCGCCTGTAGACGGTACTGTAATTTCACGCAAAGTCGATGTAGGTCAGACTGTTGCGGCATCATTCCAAACACCAGACTTGTTCGAAATTGCAGAAGATTTAACAAAAATGCAAATTGAAACATCTGTTTCCGAAGCGGATATTGGTGTCATCAAAGAAGGCCAAACCGTTTCTTTCACAGTTGACGCATACCCAACAGAAACTTTCCAGGGTGTCGTGCGCCAAATCAGATTGTCACCAACAACAACTTCTAATGTGGTTGTGTACACTGTGGTTATTAATGTAGACAATCTTGATTTACGATTAATGCCGGGGATGACTGCATTTGTGACAATTATTATTTCAGAACGCGATAATGTTTGGAAAACTGCAAACTCGGCATTTTTAGTCCGCGATTTCACACATATAACAGACAATCCAAACGGCGCGACACCGGCAACCCATTTGGCTATTTTGCGCAACGATGAAATGATTATGATTCCATACAAAAAAGGTTTATCAACCGCAACTGAAACAGAAATTATTTCTGATGAAATCCAAATGGGAGATAAAATTATAACTGGCCGTGTTGGTTCTATGACATCCAGCAAGAATAATATGATGCCTCGTGGACCAATGGGAGGAGGCGGAAGAAGATAAAAAACACCGGCAAATGCCGGTATTTTTTTAGTGGTTAGTGAATGAATTATTTTTAGTATTTATATAATTATGTTTTGGTGCAAATTCTTTAAATATCAATAAAATAACAATCTTGCCTCCACTAACCACTAATCACACAAAACAACCCTTGCGGTTGTGGGGCAGATACTGTATGCTGAAATCCATGATAAAGTCACTTAGTATTACAAATTTTAGAAACCATGAATGTGGCCGCATAACAACATACGAAAAAAACAATATTATTATTGTTGGGCCAAATGGAGCTGGGAAAACCGCAATACTGGAAGCCGTATCTGTATTATCGGGCGACCGTGGTATGCGTGGGGCCGCAATGAATGAATTGGCACGATTTGACGGAAACGGTGGTTTCAGTATATTTGCAGAGCTGAACAACGAAACACAAATCGCAATCCAATATAATCCAGGCGACACGAACAGACGCGCAAAAATCGACGGCGACAATGCACCTTTATCCGAACTGGCACGAAACATTCGCGTGATATGGATAACACCAAAAGAAGACAGACTGTTTGTAGACAGTGTTTCTGACCGACGGGCTTTTTTCGACAGACTGGCAACCAGTTTTGACGCATCACACGCAGGTCGTACCGCAAAATTATCTAAACTGATGTCTGAACGCGCGGGGGCGTTGAAAAATAACGCTGACACACATTGGCTGGACGCAATTGATACTCAGATTGCTGGCACTGCTGTTGCGGTGGCTGATGCGCGCATTAAATATGCAAGTGAGTTAAATTACTTTTTATCCCGATGCGCAATTTCTGTTTCTGGTATGCTGGAACAAATGTTGATTGACGGGATGTCCGCAGGCGACATCGAACGAAAATATCTGCAATACTTGCGCGAAAACAGGCTATTGGTCGGGGATAAAATGATTTTAGACGGTCCGCATAAATCTGACTTTGGCATATTTAATCAAAAATTAAATTTGCCGGCGCATCTGACCAGCACAGGCCAACAAAAAACGGTTTTAATAGATTTGATACTGGCACACGCAAAGTTAGTACACGCAAAAACAAATCAACAAATCATTATTTTATTGGATGAAGCTGCGGCGCACTTGGACGAAAACGCACGCAACAAAATGTTTGAAGAATTGGGGGCTGTTAACGCACAAGTTTGGGCAACAGGGTTGGAAAAAGATACTTTCAGCAATATTAAAAATGCAGTATTTGTCACTTGCCATAATGGGCAAATAAGTAATATACTGGTGGCGGAGTAAGATTATGGCACGAATTGATTATCAAACTTTATTAGACAATGCATTAAAGTCTGTTGTCAAAGACGCATTGGTTCACGCCCAGTTTAATGGGTTGGGTGATGGAACGCATTTTTTTATAACATTTCGCACACGCGATGCAGGCGTTGTATTACCGGATTTTTTGCGTATACGATATCCTGATATTATGACGATTGTATTACAGTATTCTTATAACAATCTGCATGTGTCGGACAAAGAATTTGGTGTACAACTGACATTTGATGGTCGCCCATTTTTTATACGCGTTCCTTTTTCTGCATTGGTTGAATTCAAGGATCCATCTGTTGACTTTATGTTATCTTTTCAAAACAAATCACAGGCAGCCGCTGCTGATAACGACATGGAATTACCACTGGACGAAAAACCAGACACTGTTCCAGACCCAGGGCGCGTTGTGTCGCTGGACGAATTTAGAAAGAATAGAAAACAATAAAAACACCGGCAAATGCCGGTATTTTTTTTAATAAGAGCCAAAATAATTTTTTACCCGTCTTCTGTATTTTTGAACAGGAATTAATAATGATAAAATTTTGCACGACGGAATTAAAATTCTGCGTACAGCCCAACTGTCGTGCAATTTTCTGTCCGTTTGCCCACGCAACCATCTGACGCCGCCATACTTTGGATTCTCTTTGTGTCTGGAAATAATTTTTACCATTGGCATTTCCGTGCTATTAACATGTTTCATTTTACCTTCGGGGAACCCGTATGCACGACCGCACAGTAAAAAGTCTTTATCTATCAAATATGCATTTAAATGACTTTCGTCGTCAACACGCGCAACTATGTTATTATCCAAGTCCTTTTTTATATTCTTTTTCAATGTTTTGCACATTTTTAAGAACGCATCGCTGGTGCCGCCATTGAACGCACCACAAACATAATGTTTTCCTTTGCCATAGGGGACATAGGCAGTTGATTCTGGGCGACGCTCGTACCCAAAAACATCTGGGTTTTCTGCAAAAATATCGCCACGGCGGCCAGGATGACTGCCAGCGACCAGACCATCATGCCATTGTGCAGGGATAATTTCAGCTAAATCTACGGGATTAACAAATTGCATATTCGCATTAAAAAAGTAGATATAGTCAAATTGTTCTAGTTCTTTTTGACGCTCTAAAAACATGTCAAAACGCAACAAAGTATCATATGGCCAACCCTTTTTCTGCGCTGGCGTAATTGTGACATTATCGGCATTTGAATACTCAAAAGATTTATTATCCGTCCATATAAAATAATGTTTTTCGCAAGAACCCAAATACTTTTCACAAGATTCATAAAAATCTTTCCAAAAAGTTATATATCTTCCTAACGCGATATATAAAATAGCAACTTTTTTCATTTATTCATCCCTTTGTCTTGTCCGGTGTTTATATTATACAATCTAAGTTTGTGTCGCAATAAAAAACACCGGCAAATGCCGGTATTTTTTAATACATTGTTTGCAGGACGTGTTTGTTTTTGTCCAGGTTCGACAACATTTTTCCACTGCCACATGCAACGCATGCCAATGGATTATCAACCAAGAACACAGGCAAACCTGTCGCAGCACGAATCGCGGCGTCCAACCCACGCAACAATGAACCGCCGCCAGTCATTGCAACACCAAGATCTGCAATGTCAGCCGACAATTCAGGTGGCGTCAATTCCAACGCCTGTTTTACTGTATCGACAATCTTGGAAACAGTTTGTTTTAGCGCATCCGCAATCTGTGATTCTGTGATAACAGTTTCGCGCGGTGTGCCAGACAGCAAATCACGACCTTTGATTTTCATTGTTAATTCTTTTTCTTTGTCTTTTGGCGAAATAGCAGTACCAATACGCTTTTTGATTTCTTCGGCAGAATTTTCACCAATTAACAAATTCTTATTTTTGCGAACATAGTCAATAATATCAATATCCATCTGGTCGCCCGCTGTACGCACCGCATTAGAATACACAATGCCACCCAGTGACATAACCGCAACTTCTGTTGTACCGCCACCAATATCCAACACCATAGAACCAACAGGTTTTTCAACAGGCAGCCCCGCACCAATCGCCGCTGCGGTTGATTCTTCAACAATATATACTTTGCGCGCACCAGCGGCGTCGGCCGCTTCTTGGATAGCACGGCGTTCCACCTGGGTCGCACATGATGGCACACAAATAATAATTAATGGCGCAGCCAATGGACTGCGATTATGAACCTTGCGAATAAAATATTTAATCATTTCTTCGGCAACTTCAAAGTCCGCAATAACACCATCGCGCAAAGGGCGCACAGCAGATATTGTCCCAGGCGTACGACCAAACATTTGTTTTGCCTCGGTCCCAACGGCCAAGATTTCTTTGCGGCCAATCAAGCGGTTTTCCGCAACAGCAACAACCGATGGTTCATTTAAAACAATGCCACGACCCTTGACATAAATCAGCGTGTTTGCAGTACCTAAATCAATCGCCATATCCGCAGAAAAAAATTTCATTAACCAATTATACATTGTTTACCCCACTAAAAAATTTTGCTTTTTTGAACTATAAATCAGCTTTTACCAAAAATCAAGGCAACCACACAAATTTATTTGATTTATATTATATTGTGCTATTATGCATATCACTATGATACGAGACACAATAAAAAAACATGAAGATTTTGCCGCAGACGACAACGACCCAACCGCACGTTGCGCATATTTTTTAGTGCGAAAAAAACCGGCAAAAATCGAGAATGATGCGCGATACGGCTTGATTGTGACTAAAAAGACTTTCAAGCACGCCGTCGACAGAAACCGTGCAAAGCGATTATTGCGCGACTGGATTTGCTTTAATGAAAAAATGTTGCAGCCTGATTCTGACTATGTGTTTGTTGCACGCCGCGATATACTGGGGGCATCACGCGAAGAAGGGCGCGTCGCAATGAAGAAAGCATTACACTTTTTAAAAAAGCAATAAAAATGCCTGAAAATTTATCTTTGCCAAAGAATATCGCTGTATTTTTTATAAACTTTTATCAGCGTGCGCTGTCGCCAATTTTTGGGGGCAGGGCAGCATGTCGCTTTACGCCGACTTGCAGCGAATACACCAAAACAGCCATAAAAAAATACGGTGTGTGGCGGGGCGTGCGTATGGGATTAAACAGAATTTGTCGTTGCAGACCGGGTGGCGGATTTGGGTATGACCCCGTGCCTTGACATCGGGCGGGAATATGCTACACTTTTATGGGTATAAGACAGAAATTATAACAAAGGATCAGAAATGTCTTTTCGTGCAACCGTTGAATCTATGTCAAAAATCATGGATGATATGGGAATTACAGAACTGGAATTGGAACGCCAATTTTTATTCGGCGTATATCGTAAACATATTCATTTATCTAAACAACAGGTTGCAACAACTGTTGCTGTTGCTGGTGGCGAAGTAAAAACAGACACCGTTCAAACAAAAAACAAACCTGTTGCAAACGCATTAAAATCACCAATGGTTGGTGTTGTCTATCTGGCACCAGAGCCGGGTGCAAAAACATTTGTATCTGTTGGCGCATCTGTCAAAGCGGGCGACACTGTCGCACTGGTCGAAGCGATGAAAACATTTAACCCTATTAAATCTGACAAAGATGGTGTCGTCAAAGAAATATTGGTGACAGATGGGGCCGCTGTTGAATTTGATCAACCTTTAATTGTAATTGAATAATATGCCACAAATAAAAAAAGTCTTGATTGCAAATCGCGGTGAAATTGCACTGCGTATAATTCGCGCATGTCGCGATATGGGAATTCGAACCGTTGCTGTGTATTCCACAGCAGACAGGGATGCAATGCATGTTCAACTGGCAGATGAATCTGTTTGTATTGGACCTGCGCCGGCAAAAGATTCTTATTTAAACGAATCCGCAATCTTAACCGCAGCATTATTAACAAACGCAGACGCAATTCATCCTGGGTACGGTTTTTTATCTGAACGCGCAGACTTTGCGCACAAGGTTGAAACACATGATATGATTTGGGTTGGCCCATCACCAGATATGATTCGTAAAATGGGCGACAAAGTTAACGCAAAGAAAACAGCTGTTGAGTGTGGATTACCTGTTGTACCGGGGTCTGATGGCGAATTAAAATCATTAGATCACGCACTGGATGTTGCCAAAGAAATCGGGTATCCCGTTATGTTAAAAGCGTCTGCTGGGGGTGGCGGTCGTGGTATGCGCCCCGTTATAAACGAAAGCGAGATGGCAGAGGCATATCAATTAACCAAAAACGAAGCACTTTCTGCGTTTGGTGATGATACGCTGTATATGGAAAAGTTATTGTTGCACCCCAGACATATCGAATTCCAAATTCTGGGTGACAAACACGGAAATGTCGTTGTGTTCGGGGAACGCGATTGTTCACTGCAAAGACGCAATCAAAAGGTTATGGAAGAATGCCCAGCGGCTATATTGTCACAAAAACAACGCGACGATATGATAGAAGTTTGTAAAAACGCCGCAAAAAAAATGGGCTATACAAATGCCGGCACTTTTGAATTTATGTTTGAAGACGGCAAATTCTATTTCTTGGAAATGAATACCAGATTACAGGTTGAACATCCTGTGACAGAAATGGTTTATGGCGTTGATTTAGTTCGCGAACAAATCAGAATAGCGGCCGGCGAAAAGTTGGGATATACACAATCTAATGTGATTCCAAACGGTCATGCAATTGAATTCCGCGTCAATGCCGAAGACCCAGAAACATTTATTCCAAACCCTGGGAAAATTACACTGTATGCGCCATCAGGCGGATTAGGCGTTCGTGTCGACAGCGCTGTTTACACAGGATACACAATTCCACCAACATACGATTCTATGATTGCAAAATTAATCGTTCATGCACAAAACAGACCTGCGTGTATTATGCGTGCGACACGCGCACTGGATGAATTTGTTATAGAAGGTGTAAAAACAACATTGCCTTTGCAAAAAAAGTTGTTAAACAACAAAGATGTAAAACAACTGAATTTTGACAATCATTGGTTGGAAGAATTCTTGAAAAAAGACTAAAAAAGCCGGCAAATGCCGGTCTTTTTTTATCTTTTATTAAATATTTGCAATTTGGTTTTTCTTTGTTATAATCTTTGTCGCAATGGGTGGTTAGCTCAGTTGGGAAGCCGCGTTACGTTAACATCGTAAAGGTCGTTGGTTTCTGGACATGGCACCCCGTATAAGCTTTTGGGTGGTTAGCTCAGTTGGTTAGAGCGTTACGTTGACATCGTAAAGGTCGTTGGTTCGAGTCCAATACCACCCACCACGATTTAGGAAAAAATAAAAAATGATGCGAATGCAAATTTAATCTTAGAAAACAATCAACGGGAATCATCTAGACGCCCCCGTTGGCGTCTATTTTTTTAAAAACACAGGCAAAAGGAAACGATAAAATGGCAAACAAATATTTAATTACATCTGCACTACCGTATGTTAATGGCGAACTGCATCTGGGGCATTTGGTTGGCTGCTATTTACCATCCGATGTTTATGCGCGTTTTTGCCGTGCGCGCGGTCGCGATGTTTTGTATGTATGTGGCGCAGATGAACATGGAACACCTGCGATTGTTGGCGCCGCATCCGAAGGTTTGCCCGTTATCGAATATAACAACAAATATTACAATAAACATTTACAGGCAGTAAAAGATTTTGACTTGTCTTTTGATTTGTATGGTCGCACACATACAGAAAAGCAAGAAAAATTGATTCATGAATTATTTACGCGTCTGGATGAACAAGGGTTAATAGAAGAACGCGAAACAATCCAACCGTTTTCTGTTGATGACGATATGTTTTTGGCCGACCGTCAATTGGTGGGCACCTGTCCAAAATGTGGCTATGAAAATGCACGCGGGGACCAATGCGATAATTGCAGTGCAACATACGAAGCAACCGAATTGTTAAATCCGCGCAGCACCATTTCAAATAGTACAAACATCGAAAACAGACCAACAAAAAACCTGTTCTTTTTGGCATCAAAAATAGAAAATATTTGGAAGCAGTGGTTGTCTGAACACGCACCAAAATGGTCTAAATCTGCAGCGGCAATTGCACGCGGTTGGGCAAACGAAGGATTGCGCGACACATCTATTACCCGTGATTTAAAGTGGGGAATTCCTGTGAATAAGCCAGGATATGAAAACAAAGTTTTCTATGTTTGGTTTGATGCGCCATGGGGATATGTTTCTATTTCTCAGGCAGCGAACGAAAATTGGGCAGATTGGTGGAAAAATCCAAACGCGCACTATGCACAATTTATGGGTAAAGACAATGTAAAATTCCACTCTGTATTTTTCCCAGAACAACAATTGGCAATGAACGACAACTGGAAAACAGTAGACATGTTAAAGGGTATGAACTTTTTGAATTTTGAAGGCGGCAAATTTTCAAAATCGCAAAATCGCGGAATCTTTTTAAACGACGCTATCACAATTGCACCGGCAGATTACTGGCGTTACGCTTTGTTGGCGTCTGCGCCTGAAACAGATGATACTGATTTTACAATTGCACGATTTGCAGATGTTGTAAACAAAGATTTAAACGGAATGTTGGGCAACTTTGTATCACGTGTTTGCAAATTAACACAAAAGAATTTTGGTAATACGGTTCCTGCGTCTGGTGACCTTGATTCAGAACTGGAATCACAAATAAACGAAAAAATAAGCGAGTTAACAGATGCGCTGGATGCATGCGAATTTCGTAAATCTATTGCGGCTTTGCGTGGACTGTATTCGATTGCAAATGAATATATGACAAAAATGGAGCCATGGGCGTTGGTAAAAAGTGGCGACACTGCGCGCGCAGGGGCCGTTTTAAACGAGTGTTTCCAAATGATTGATTTGTTTGCCCGTGTATCTGCGCCATTTATTCCAGACGCGGCATCAAAAATACAAAATGTTTTTGTGAAAGCGTTGGATTTATCATGGCCTGAAAAGTATGAACACAGGGTTGCAGATAATGCTGAATTTGTTGTGCCAGAAAACCTGTTCAATCGTATTGATGACGAAACTGTTGCCATGCTGGTTGAAAAATACGCAACAAAGAAAACAAACAACACACCAAAGCCCGTTGTTGCGGAAATTGTTGAAGTAAAAAATCATCCAACGCGCGAAGATTTACATATTTTGTCTGTAAATTATGGTGCTGATGAAAATGTACAAATTGTATGTGGCGCACCAAATGTGCGTATTGGGCTGCGCGGTGTATTAGCGCCTGTGGGTTCAAAATTACCAATATCTAAAAAGCCCCTGGCCCAGCGCACAGTCGCAGGTGTTGAATCATTTGGCATGATGTGCAGCGCCGCAGAATTAGGTATTGGCAACGATGATTCCGGAATTGTCGAATTAAGCCCAGAACACAATATTGGCGAAGAATACAAGTAAAATGTCAGACACACGCGTTGTTTTAATTTCTTGTTGTGCACCGTGTTCGTCGGGCGCGATTGAACAGTTGGCAAAGAATAAAATCGATGGTGTGTCTGATTTTATAGTTTTGTTTTACAACCCTAATATTTTTCCAGAATCAGAATACACCAAGCGTATGGCGGAGCAAATAAAATACTGTAAAAAATTGGGCGCGGAATACGCGGTTTTAGAATACGACCACGAAGCATGGCGTGACGCCGTTCGTGGATATGAAACAGCCCCAGAACGCGGTCCGCGTTGCAGTTTATGCTTTGAATACAGATTCAAGCGCGCGGTAAAATTTGCGCGCGAAAATGGATACAATGCCATCGCCAGCGTTTTGGGCGTATCGCGCCACAAAGACCAATCTCAGGTTGATGTTGCTGCACAAAGCGTATGCACAGATGATGTTCAATATATGCCGATAAAATGGGATGAGGAACTGCGCGTAAAAATAAATCGCGAATCAGATTTTTATCGCCAAAATTATTGCGGCTGTGAATTCAGTATCAGAAAAATATAAACACCCTTACTGCCTATTGACAGCCATTATATATTTGCGATTGGGGAATTTTCGTCTATAATGTCAAAAACAAAGGTATAAACATGGCATCTATTTTTGTATTCCCAGGCCAAGGGGCACAATCCGTTGGTATGGGAAAAGATTTATATGAATCAAACGCCGCAGCGCGCGCTGTCTTTGACGAAGTTGATTCCGCATTGGGTGAAAAATTGTCAGATATTATTTTTAATGGCCCTGCAGAAACATTGACATTAACCGCAAATGTTCAGCCTGCTATTATGGCAACATCTATCGCAATGCTGCGTGCCAGCGGTGTGTCATTACCCGAATTTGTTGCGGGGCATTCTTTGGGTGAATATACGGCGCTGTGTGCCGCCGGCGCATTAAGCGTTGGGGACGCCGCAAAATTACTGCGCGCACGCGGAAACGCAATGCAGACGGCCGTACCGGTTGGTCACGGATTAACCGCAGTAGTTTTGGGTATGGATATTGAGGCGCTGCGTAAAATCTGTGATGAAAATGGATGCGATGTCGCAAACGATAACAGCACAGGTCAGGTTGTGATTTCTGGTGCAAAAGAAGCAGTGGAATCTGCTATGGCTGCCGCCAAAGAGCAGGGCGCCAAACGCGCAATGCCATTGGCATTGTCTGTGCCTGTACATTGCAGAATTCAACAACCTGCCGCAGATGCAATGGCAAAAGCATTAGAATCTGTTAATATAAAAACACCATCTGTACCATTAATTTCAAACAAAACATGTACACCACTGACGGATGTAAACGAAATTAAAAACGCGTTGGTGTATCAAATGACACACGGTGTGCGTTGGCGTGAAAGCGTTTTGAATATGGCAGAACTGGGCATTACAGAAATGATAGAAGTCGGACCAGGTTCTGTTCTGACAGGATTATGTTCACGCATTACAGATAAAATAACAGCAAAAAAATTGGAGATATAAGATGTTTGATTTAACAGGACGCGTTGCATTAATCACAGGTGCCACAGGCGGTATTGGGTGCGCAATTGCAAAAAAAATGAAACAGGCTGGCGCAACAGTCGTTGTTTCTGGTCGCAATATCGCAAAACTGGACGCTGAATTTGGTGATGATTATATTAAAATTCCATGCGATTTGGCAACCGAAGGGGGTGCCGTCGAATTGATTATGGAAACAATCGAAAAAGCCGGAAAAATCGATATTTTAATCAACAACGCAGGTATCACAAAAGATACTTTATTAATGCGTATGAGCGACGAACAATTTGAAGATGTGATTAACACAAACTTGCGTTCATGCTTTAAAATGTGCCGTGCTGCAATTATGCCTATGATGAAAAACAGATATGGTCGTATTATTAATATGGCGTCTATTATCGGCGTTATCGGTGGCGCAGGTCAGGCAAATTATGCAGCATCCAAAGGCGGTATGATTGCAATGACAAAATCAATCGCAGCCGAAGTCGCATCACGCGGGATTACAGCAAATGCAATTGCGCCAGGTTTTATAAAAACACCTATGACCGATGTTTTGCCAGAAGAATTAAAAAAGACATATTTGGCACAAATTCCAGCCGGACGATTTGGCGAACCAGAAGATATTGCAAATGCATGCGTTTTCTTGGCAAGCGAAGAGGCGTCTTATATCAACGGCCAGGTTTTACATGTAAATGGTGGTATGGGTCGTTTCTGATGCGCGAATTTGATGTAATTGTTATTGGTGGTGGACACGCAGGGGTCGAGGCAGCAGCAGCTGCTGCGCGGCGTGGTGCAAAAACACTGTTGTTAACACAAAGTTTATCTGACTTAGGCGCACTGTCTTGCAACCCAAGTATTGGCGGTCCCGGCAAATCACAAATGGTTGCAGAAATAACAGCGCTGGGCGGGGTTATGGGGCGCGCCGCCGACAGGTCTGGGATACATTGGCGCACACTGAACGCGACACACGGCGCCGCAACCCAGGCACTGCGCGCACAGATTGACCGCGATTTATATCACAATGCTGTTGTAGATATTTTGTCTGAATATAACAATCTGGAAACCGTATTCGAAAAAGTTGAAACACTGGATATAAAAAGCAAAACTATTAATGATAAATACATTACTAAATCTATTGTCTTTACAACTGGTACTTTTTTACAAGGTGTTGTGACGCGCGGCACCGAAAAAATACCGTCTGGACGCTTGCAAGACAACGGAACATATCAAGATAACGATAAAAATATTTCGAATATCTTGGCTGAAAATGGCTTTAAAATTTTGCGTCTAAAAACAGGAACACCTGCACGAATTAAAAAGGATTCTATTGATTTTTCTGTATGTGAAATTCAGCCGGGCGATAGACCGCACGACTGGTTCGCAGATGGTGACGAAAACAACAATTACGACAGTGTTTGCTATATCACACACACAACAGAAAACACCCATAATGTAATTCGTGAAAATATAAAAAATGCACCTATGTATAATGGCGATATCATCGGCACTGGCCCCCGTTATTGCCCCAGTCTGGAAGATAAAGTTATGCGATTTCCAGAACATACATCGCATCATGTATTCTTGGAACCCGAAGGGTACAACAGCGATTTAATTTATCCCAATGGTATATCAACCAGCTTTGGCGCAGACACCCAAGACAAGTGGATTCGCACAATTCCGGGGCTGGAAAACGCACAGATTGTTCGATATGGATACGCAATCGAATATGACGCAATTGATGCGCGCGCATTGAACGACAAATTACAATCCAAAGATTTACCATACTTGTTCTTTGCGGGACAAATTAATGGCACATCTGGATACGAAGAAGCTGCCGCCCAGGGTCTGGTTGCTGGTGCAAATGCTGCAGCATATGCGTTAGGGATTGAACCGTTAATTTTAGACAGAACAAACGCGATGATTGGTGTTTTAATTGACGATATAACCACACTGGGGGTTGATGAGCCATATCGTATGTTCACATCGCGCGCTGAATATAGACTGTCGTTGCGATGCGATAATGCAATCGCACGACTGGGGAAAACAGGCGTCGAACTGGGCTTATGCAGCCAGCAATGGTATGAAAAAATATACAATCTGAAAAAAGATATTATTGAGCAAAACGATAAATTCTATGCAGGCTATATCGCACGCAACGAACGGGAAATCGCAGCATACAAGCGTGATGCAAATTTAAAAATTCCAGCTGATTTTAAATACGATAATTTGCCGGGACTGACCAATGAATTAATTGAAAAACTAAACGCTACACGCCCTGAAAATATCGCAGACCTGTCACGCATATCGGGCATGACACCAGCAGGTATTATGGTTGTTATGCGTAAAATAAAATCATAAAAAATATATGGAATTTGTTTTTATTATGACTTATAGTACAGAGCAATGCCGGTATAGCTCAGCTGGTAGAGCATCTCATTCGTAATGAGGGGGTCGTAGGTTCAAGTCCTATTACCGGCACCATTATAAAAACCGCCCAATTGGGGCGGTATTTTTATTTTGTCTTTTGAAGTTGGGATAATATTTTCTTGTTTTGAATTGCAACCTTTTTCAGGTATTCCAAAATCAAACTTTCTGCGTCGTTTACCTGAACAAACATCATATACTTGCAATTACACGCAGAATCACCACATGTAGCGTCTTCTTGTGCAAAAGGACACTTTTTTGTTATGGCTTTGCAATACTTTTTTATCATTTTTTACCTCTTTGGCGACAAATGTAATATAAAAATAAAATTTGTCAACCTTTTTCTTTCTAAGAAGACTTGCAATTTATATTTTTATGGTGTAGTCTTTGTGTCATGAAACAAACAACAATAATTATTATTAAATAATGGTCACACGCGCTTTGGCGGTGGCTGGGGCGCATGGGCGCCTTTTTTTAATGATAAAACGGAGCGATATTATGGCATACAGAAAAACAGACCCACGTGCCGATTTTACTGCACTGGAACAAGAAGTATTAAAATACTGGCAAGAAAACGATACCTTTCATAAAACACTGAACAAAACAAAACAAGGTCAGCCTTTTAGTTTCTTTGACGGTCCTCCGTTTGGAAACGGTTTGCCTCATTGGGGACATTTGGGGGTATCTGTGGTCAAAGATATGGTGTCACGATTCCAGACAATGAATGGCAAATATGTTAAACGCGAATTGGGTTGGGATTGTCACGGTTTGCCCGCAGAAAATTCTGTCGAAAAGAAACAGGGCAGACCTGCAAAAGACATTGTTGCAAATGACGGCATCGCTGCGTTCTGTGATATGTGTAAAACAGATGTTTTAACATATACAAATGAATGGAATCGTTTTATAAATCGTATGGGACGCTGGGTTGATATTGGCGATGAATATGGCTATAAAACGATGGATAAAAACTATATGGAATCTATGCTATGGACACTAAAATCTTTGTATGAAAAAGGTCTGTTGTACAAAGATTACAGCGTAAATCCATACGACTGGGTTAATGGTACAGTTGTTTCTAATTCCGAAGCATCCCAAGATTATCGCGAAATTGTTGATGACGCCGTGACTGTTTGGTTTGAACTGGAAAATGGCGACCGTGTTATCGCATGGACAACCACACCATGGACATTACCTGCGAATTCTGCATTGGCTGTAAATCCAAATATGGAATATCTGCGTATGAAAGATGAAGACGGCAGCGTTTATGTAGTTGCAAAAACCAGATTAAAGGCTTACGAAAAACAATTTGCAAACGCAACTGAAATCGAATGCGTCAGGGGTTCTGATTTGGTTGGCAAACATTATACACCACTGTTTCCATATTATGCAGGACAGTCTGATTTGCTATTCCAAGTAATTCCTGCAGATTATGTGTCTGATTCTGACGGTACAGGCATCGTTCATATCGCACCTGCATACGGGGCAGACGATTTTTGGGCAGCAAAAAATATAGATGCAAAATTCCCTGTTCTGTTAAATGTTGATACATACGGAAACTTTGATGAAACAGTCGTTGATTTTGCAGGCGAAAATATATTTGCTGCAACACCAAAAATAATGGATTGGTTGAAAACTAACGGAAAATTGGTCAAAAAAGAACAATATAAACACAGCTATCCGTTTGGTGACCGCAGTAAAGAAAAACTGATTCAGCGCGCAACAGATTCTTGGTATATCGATGTACCAAAAATCAAAGACAAATTGTTGGCGAATAACGCACGCGTTAACTGGACCAGTGCCGGCGAAAGATTCCGTTCTTGGATTGAAAACGCGCGCCCTTGGTCAATATCACGCAACCGTTTTTGGGGTATGCCTTTGCCAATCTGGGAACGCGACGGTGAATACAAAGTATTTGGCTCTATCGCAGAACTGGAAGAATTCTTTGGTGTAAAAGTTGATGATTTACATCGTCCAACACTGGATAAGTTAACAAAAGACGGATGGACACGCATTTCTGATGTGTTAGATTGCTGGGTTGAATCTGGCTCTATGCCATGGGCGTCTTTGCATTATCCATTTGAAAATCAGGACCAGTTCGAAAAAACTTTTCCTGCAGATTATATTATCGAAGGTCAAGACCAAACACGCGGTTGGTTCTATGCGCTGATGGTATTAGCGACCGCGTTGTTTGATAAACCAGCGTTTATGACTGTGTCTGCAAACGGTATGGTGGTCGATGAAAACAAAAAGAAGTTTTCTAAATCACTGCGCAACTTTGTTGACCCATCTGAACAAATCGAACAATATGGCGCAGACGCTGTGCGCTTGTTTATACTGGGATCAAACTTTATGAAGGCGGAACCAGTACCAGTTGATAAAGAAGGTAAAGTATTTACAGAATCGGCAAAAACAATTCAAACGCCTCTGTGGAACGCGTACCACTTCTTTACACTGTATGCCAACGCAGGTAATGTGACAGCAAAACAGGTCGATACAACAAACAATGCATTGGATAAATACATATTATCTGAATTAAATGAATTGGTCGATACTGTTGGAAATTCGTTAAACGAATATAAACCAGATACCGCAATCAAAGAACTTGTTCGATTCTTGGATATATTAAACAACTGGTACATCAGACGCGGACGTGCGCGTTTCTGGGACGAAGAACAAGATGCGTTTGATACGCTGTATACAGTACTGGTGACACTGTGTCGCGTATTGGCACCATTTGCACCATTTATATCTGAATATATCTATCGCAATTTAACAAGTAATGAATCTGTTCATTTAACAGACTGGCCAAATGTACAACTGTCAGATAAAAAAATTGTTGCAGATATGCGCCGTGTACAATCGATTGTTTCTGTTGGGAAACAGTTGCGCGAACAGTATAAACTGCGCAATCGTTTGCCTTTGAATTCGTTGACTGTTGCTGGCTTAAATATGCCTGAATATGGCGATATAATCAAAGATGAGTTAAATGTAAAATCTGTTAAATTTGATGAAAACATATCGACAGTTGCAGATTCTTTCATTTACTTAATCACACCAAAAATCGGTGCGCGTTTGGGCGGGGCGTTAAAGGAAATTATTCCTGCTGTTAAACGCGGTGAATACGAATTGGTTGGTGATACTTTGGTTGTGGCTGGTCATACATTGAACGCAGATGAATTCGAAAATCGTTTGACTGTACGCGAAGGCGTGTCTGGTGCTGCATTACCTGATAACGCTGCGGTTGTTGTTCTGGATACAGAAGTTAATGCAGATTTGATTGCCGAAGGATTGGCAAACGATGCGTTGCGCTTTATCCAAGACACACGCAAAGTCGCAGGTCTGGATGTTTCAGATAGAATAATCTTGACATATTCTGCGGACCCTGCATTGGCAAATGCAATAGAACAACACAAAAAACGCATCATGCGTGACGCGTTGGTTGTTGAAATGGTTGTCGGCGACGGCGAATTTAACAAAGATATCGAAGGATACAGCCTGTCGATTTCTGTAAAGAAAGCTTAATATGACTCCAACACAATACTTTGAAATGGTTCCGCCAACAATTGATATGACTATTCGGTCGGAACTGTTTCATACTAATGAATTTAATTTTGCGGTGGCGGTTATTTTATCTGCCCAGGCGACCGACAAAAAAGTTAATGAGGTGACCCCAGCTTTGTTTGAGGTTGCACCGACACCGCAAAAAATGCTGGAACTGGGACTGGACGGGTTAAAAGAACATATACGCGTCATTTCTTTTTTTAACAACAAAGCAAAAAACATTATTGCATTGGCGGAACAATTATCTGAGATTGGTATGACGGATGTTTTCCCAGAAAAATTTCACAATCGGGACGAATTAATGAAATTACCTGGAATTGGTCAAAAAACCGCTAATGTCGTTTGCAATGTTTTGTGGGGCGCACCAAACATCGGTGTAGATACTCATGTTTTCAGAAATGCACACAGATATGGTTGGGTTAACAAGTCTGATAACACACCAGAAAAAGTCGAAAAAAAATTACTAAAAAAAATTCCAAAAGAATTTCATCCTATTGTTAATCATGTAATGGTATTGCACGGTCGCTATGTTTGCAGCGCGTTGCGCCCAAAATGCGAAAAATGCCCAGTTGCAAAAGTATGCCCGGTTGCATCAGGAAAAGGTACCGATTGCAAAAAACATTAAATTTTCATAATATAAACATCACAGACACTGCATGACGAAAACGGACTTTACATAAGACCCGAACCCACATCCCTAGGTGCAATGTTTGTTCGTAAAAAGCCGGTGTTTGCCGGCTTTTTTATATCTTTTCCCAATGACAGATTACAATCGCATGTTCTGTATCGCCTGTCATAATTTTGTGACGCGACACCAAACCATCAATTGCAACATCTATGCGAATTTCTGGCGTATCTGGCGAAACTTCTTTTTTAAAATTTATATCTATCTTTTTTAATTTATGTTCGCTGCGATATTTATAACCAACGCTTTCTGTTGCCCATACAGCATACACTGCGTTATTAATATGTTGATTAACATCAATATCATCAAAACGACATTTCATAGTATGTGTTTTATTTGTTTCAAAGTCTGCAAACTTTTCAAAAGCACAATTATAAGAACGAATTGGGGTCACAACATCTGGCGATAAATGATTTGCCAATGGCAATGGTCTGCGGCGTGCCATATCAATCAAAATCCACTGCGAAGTCGCACGAACCATCAAACGATTATCGGCACCGCGTATTTCAAAATCACGTGTTGCGCGCAATGCGTCTTGGCAAGAAGGCCATGTAATAAAGGTAAGCTCTTCGCCCTCGGCCGGTAATTCAATAATATCGACCAGATAATACATTACAACCCAGCCAATATTGTTTTCCAAACAGTATGTTCGGCCACAGCCCAGAATTTCAGCATGTCTGTCTGCGATAGATTGCAGTTCGTTCATCAATATTAATGGACGAACATAACCAAACCTGTCGCATTGATATGCCTGTAAAATTCTGGTTTCGACCAATTTGTCTGCCATGGATTACCCCTGAACATTTTGCATAACAACAAAATCCAGCGCATCACCCAATACAATTTCATTTGCGCGTGCAGCAGATTTAATCAAGCCATGCAGTTCGCTTGGTGTATTGGACGGGATTGTCAAAGTTTCCAACTTTGCACCGTTGCCAACTTTGCGGTCTGTGCGCAAACCACGGATATTTTTCAACAAATCCAGCGCAATGTTCATTTGTTCAACATCTGTATCGTATTCAGATTTTTGTGTTGGATATTCTGTTAGATGCAATGTTTCGCCACCTTCAAATGATTTGTATATTTTCTGCCACAGTTCTTCGGTCAAGAACGGAATAAACGGTGCATACAAACCGATTATTGCGCGCAGCACTGTATACAAAGTCCATTGTGCAGACAATTTTGATTCTGCACTGTATTTTTCAGGCGCCCAGAAACGGTCTTTGATAAATTCCAGATACTGGTCACAGAATATATCCCAGAAGAATGTATCAATCGCTGCGCGTGAATTATAGTTGTCAAACTTGTCCAAATGTTTACGCGTTTCGGCGATTGTTTTGTTTAATTCACTTAACACCCATCTGTCTTCGATAAAGCGTTCGCTGACCGGAATTTGTTTCGCGGTTTCTGGTTCAAAATCAGACAAATTCATCAGAACATATTTTGACGCATTCCATAATTTTGTCAGCAGTTTTGAACCACGTTTGACTTCGTCATCACTGTATCGAATATCTGTACCAATTGGCGCAGTTGAAATCCAATAGCGCAACGCATCAACTCCAAATTTTTCAACAGTATCTAATGGATCTGTACCATTGCCTTTGGTCTTGGACATTTTTTGACCTTTGCTGTCGCGAATAAGTCCATGAAAGTTCACCGTATGGAACGGAACATCGCCCATTACATAAATTCCCATCATAACCATACGCGCAACCCAAAAGAAAATAATATCAGCAGCCGTATACAGCAAATTTGTTGGATAATATTTTTCTAGTTCCAGTGTTTTTTCGGGCCAGCCTAATGTTGAAAATGGCCACAAACCAGAAGAAAACCATGTGTCCAAAACATCTGGGTCGCGTGTTAATTTTTTGCCGCCAGACATTTTAATTGCTTCTTCTTCGGTTTCTGCAACATAGATTTCGCCTTCTTCGTCATACCATGCAGGAATATGATGCCCCCACCACAACTGGCGAGAAATGTTCCAAGGACGAATATTTTTCATCCAAGACATAAACAAATTGTATCTGTGTTCCGGCATAAATTTGATTTTGCCTTCTTCGACCGCTTTGATTGCTGGTATTGCCAACTTTGGCGCATCAACAAACCATTGGTCCGTTAAAAATGGTTCAACTGGCACACCGCCACGTTCTGAATATGGCGTTGGAATAATTTTGTCTTCAATTTTTACCAACAGCCCTGCGGATTCAATATCTTCTACAATTGCGGCACGCGCAACATATCTGTCCATACCACGATATTTTTCCGGCACAACAGGATTGTCGTTCATTTTGGCATCAGGTGTCAAAATACAAACCGGTGTTAAATTATGACGTAAACCAACTTCGTAATCGTCAAAGTCATGCGCAGGTGTAATTTTTACAGCCCCAGTACCCTTTTCTGGGTCTGCATGTTCGTCACCAATAATTGGGATTTCAATATCGGTTAATGGGATAATTGCTTTTTTACCAATCAGATGATTCAACTTTTCGTTTTCTGGATGAACTGCAATCGCCTGGTCACCAAATAATGTTTCAGGACGCGTTGTCGCAATTTCAATTACGCCACCATCAACCAATTGATAATTAAAATAATAGAACTTACCCTTTTCGTCGCGGGTTTCAACCTCTAAATCCGATACAGATGTTTGCTGTTTTGGGCACCAATTAACCAGGCGCTTTTCACGATAAATTAAGCCTTCGTTATACATTTTAACGAACAATTTTGTGACTGCGCTGGACAAGCCTGCATCCATTGTAAAGCGTTCGCGTTTCCAAACAGGGGTCACACCAAAAATATGCAACTGATTTAAAATCTGACCACCTTTGTCGTTTTTCCATGCCCATGCATGCGCCAATTTTTCTTCGACGCTTAAAGAGTGAGGGTTAATACCGCGTTTTGACAAGTCGCGTTCAACCAACAACTGGGTTGCAATAGATGCGTGGTCGGTTCCCGGCTGCCACAAAACATCAAATCCAGCCATACGCTTGTACCGACACATGATATCTGTTAAAACCTGATTCAACGCATGTCCCATATGCAAACTGCCCGTCACATTTGGTGGTGGCATCATAATGCAAAAAGATGGTTTGCTTGACTTTACATCGTTTGCCCAAAAATCATTTTTATCCCAAAACTCTTGGATTTTTGTTTCTATTTCGCGCGGACTGATATTTTTACCAAGTTCTATGTTCATTTTTCTTACCAATTTTGTACAAAATTTAACTTAAAGTTAATCCTAGCAGATTAAATTCAAATTTCAAGCAACAAACAATATGAAAGAAAGGGATTTACAGACCTGATAAAAACTGATATAATTAATTAAATTAATATGTGTTGTGATTTGCGCAACACATAAAAAAGGTTGGAATTCTGGGCGTTTGCCAGAACACAGGGAGAAATCTATGAAAAGCCAAAAAGTCGCAGAAACATTAAAGAATGCTGTTGGAACGGTTTTCTTGTTGGCGGGTGCGTTTTTTGTATGTTCAACATTTTTGTCAATGCGGTCTGTATTTGCGGACCCAATTGCACCTGTTGATGAAACGGCATACGCAACACCCCAGGCGGCACGGGCAAACGCAAATCCACGCGCATCTGGTCGGGCCAGCCCACGCAATTCAAACGCAACTTCACGCGCAACAGTTGCACGCACTGCAACAAACACACGCGCAACCGCAAATCCACGCGCAGTTGCCAGCAGAAATGTTAATGCACGCACCACAGCGCGCACCGCAACCGCAAATCCACGCGCAAACAATGTAATTTCAACACGCGGAACAACAATCACTAAACGTAATGTTGTGTCGCGTAATGGCGCAAATACTGTTTCAACACGCGCAGGTGCCGCGACCACACGCAATGTTCGTGCGCGCACCGCAACAACAACTGCGGCTGATAATGCACGCGTATCTTTACAGGGCAGTGCAATTCGCGGCAACACTGGCACCGGCACAACTTTGTCTTATTTGTCCAGTAAACTGTACACCGGGAACTATTCAAACATTATTGATTCCAGCACAGGATTGATTTCAACAGATGCGTTTAATAACTGTATGGAATCATATTACACATGTATGGATGAAATTTGTACCGCCCGCAATCAGGCACAGCGTCGTTGTGGTTGCGCAGGTCGTGTCACCGCCTTTGCTGAGGCAGAAGCCGCATTAGAGACCGCAAACGAAGAACTAATTCGTGCGTCTGGTGAATTAGCATTATTGATTGCCAACAAGGGTAAAGATGTTTCCGATGCGTTTCAATTAACAGACGCTGAAAAAGTTATGAACTGTGTTTCATGGCAGGATATTACTGAACAATATGGAACAGACTCTCCAGAAGCAATTGAGTGGTGTTCTAATCATGGAATATATGAGTCTGGAAAAGAAGTTGCAATTTGTAAAAAGCCCGAATATTGTTCAGAAACAGGAAACGATTTTGGGTTTAATATAGAAAATATTGACGGAACAGGCTCTGATATCTTAGCAAATCTGCAGGCATGGGCAAACGCCAAAGAAAACACTATCACCATTTTGGTTGACGATGAAGACAGTTTGTTAAGCGCATTCGAAAACACATCTGGTATCGTCAGCAGCTTAGCAGGCATTGGATCAAGCATAACATCAGACGACAGCAAACCAGATTCATTAGCGACTAAATGGGGTTATGAATTGTTCAAGCATGCGCACAATGAAGTTTGCAGCCGCGTTCTTGACTCATGCTTTAACGGAATTTATGAAGCGTGTGGAACACCACCAAGTGGTGGCAAATGCGCAACAGGTCAATCATCAAATTGTCCATATAACTATAATTCCAGAATAACATTGACCAGCAATAACGAAATTGAATTATTAGAACGCGGTTCCACAGGTTCAACAAACAGCAGTGCGACTTGCTTTGGGTACACAACAACAACAGGCGACCCATATTCAAATCTGCGTGGTCCTGTTGCTGATGCGCGCCGCAGTATTATGAACAAATATTTGTTGGATGCAAATGCAGACTGTGACGCATACGGTGAACAACTGCGCGCAACTGCACAGAATATTGCATATCAAAAAGTCGCTGCACAACAGTCGTTGCAACAAAAGCGTCTGGAATTTAAGTTAGAAGAAGAAGAAGAAATCTTGACAGCTGCACAAACTGCGATGTCCAACTTTAATGAATGTTTAACAGAAATATTTGACTGTTACACAGAAGTTTCAGAAGACGAACCTACATGGCCAACGGCGCGTGTAAAAACATATTGCGCACAAATGTCGAATGTTCCACACTGCTATGAAGAAATGATTTGTACCCCGAATGGCGCACAATTCTTGGCAGTCATCGACAAAGCAGATAGCGAGTCCTGCTCGAACGTTCAAGATTATACAAAGAACACTTGCCGCAATGTTGTCACACTGAACGAAATTTTGAACGGCGCGTTTAAAGAATCGCTTGAAAATTTTACGCCGGAATATAAAGATGGACAAAATTCAGAAAAGTTACGTGAACACTGTTTGCGTAAAGCAATGGGTATAAACATGTCCGGTGAAACAGGGGATGGAGACGAATGGAATATCCGTAGCTGGCAAGCACCAAAAAATGATTAATAAAAATAAACCCGCCAAATAGCGGGTTTTATTTTTATAAAAAAACCTGAAATATGGTTTTTTTTATGGTATAATTAAAGACATGAAAAAATCACTGTGGTTTTGGTTATCTTTTGTTGTTGCCATTATTCTGGCAATCTATTTCAGCGTGCGCGTTGTAATGATTGGTCTGGGACATGGCGGCGCCGCAATGGTGCACAGTATTTCTGTTTCTGCTGACCAAAACGACAAGGATTTATCTGCGTTGGCGGCGGCCGCAACAATCGCGCCAAATACACGCGTTTATTCTGTTGATTTAGATATGTTAAACAATCGCGTTATGGCTGTTCCTGGGGTAAAAAATGCTGCGGTGCGCAGATTGCCAAATGGAAACATTTCTGTGCGCGTTGCAATGTATCGCGCGGTGGCGTTATGGACAGACGGACAAAACTTTTTCCCATTATCCGCAGACGGAACGATTGTAAATAAACCAACAGATGTTCGTGACGCATCCCATGTGGTTTTTCGTGGCACTTTGCCACAGGACATAACAGAAATAACACGCGCTGCACATAATTTGGTCGGGCATTTGGATACCTTGGAATGGATAGAAGACAGACGCTGGAATTTATATACAAATAACGGAATTACTGTTATGTTGCCTGAACAAAACCCAATCGCTGCAATTGGCGCGTTGATAAGCTTGAACAACAACCATCAGATTCTGAATAAAGATATAAAACTGATTGATATGCGTGATGATGCGCGTATTTTGGTAAAGTAAAAAAATGAATTTATTTGATTCATCTTTTCTGTGTCTGGATGTTGGCACATATGGTGTGCGAGGTATGGCGCATCGTGTCAGAAACGCAAATATTGACAAGTCTGCTTTTTTCACAGTCGATAATCCAGATACTGTTTTTGCCATAACATCTGTGATTGACGAATTAGAAAAACAAATCGGCGCACATTTTGACAGTGCTTTTATTACCGGGAATTTTGGCGCATCCATATTCGAAATGACCGCAAAGCGCACTGTATGGGACGGCGAACATAAAATCAATATATCTGATGTGCATTCACAACTGGCACAGATTACGCCACCCGATGGATTTTTGCCAATGCACATTGTGCCGCTGCGCTATGATACGCCATCTGCACGAAATGTTGCAACCCCCGTTGGTTTAGTTGACACTCAGCTGGTTTCTGCGTTTGGAATAATACATTATTCACAAAGCGGCGTTGATGAAATCTTTCAATGTCTGCGTGGCGCACACATTCAACCAAACGCGTTCTATGACCCACAATTTGTGCAGAACGCGGCGTTCAGAACACCAAAACAAACAACTATGTTTATCGATTTTGGCGCAGCATTTACATCTGCATCTATCTGGACTGACCGTGGGCCTGTGTGGCATACAAAAATAGAAAACGGCGGCACAAATATAACTAATGCTATATCACAAAAATTTGGAATTCCAACCGATGACGCTGACAGAATCAAGCGTATGGTTATGTCAATGGCGCCAACACAAATGGACCGCTTTACGCCGGCTGATACGGCATACGACTTTTCGCGCGCCGATGTTAACGAAGTTGCTTTGCCTATATTAGCAAGCATCATAGAATCAATAAAAGACCAATGTTTAGCGTCTTTTGCAAAGTACAAACCTACAAAAATCATATTAACTGGCGGTGGGGCTGAAACAGATGGATTGCGCGACTTTATTGAAAACGCTTTTGCGGTGACGGTCGAAATGATACCAATTGATGCGTCTGTACGCGCGCTGTCCGATTTTGTGTGGAAATCAGAATCTTTGCACCGCAATAAATACATTGCACGACAAGAAAAATGGATAACAAGATTTGATAAAATCAGAAAACTGTTCCACAGAAAACCACGAAAAAAGCCACAATTTATACCTGTGTTGCCCAGTACACTGTGCTTTGATATGCGGTTGCCTGAAACATATACATTGTTTAAATCTGGCGGAATATCAATGATACATGTTGATATTATGGACGGTTTTTATGTCGATAAAATTTCTGGTGGTATCGAAGAACTGCGCACAATTCGCGCAAACACAAATGCGCATTTGCATGTGCATCTTATGACAGAAAGCCCAAATGTGTGGGCCAGTGACGCAATTGCCGCAGGCGCAGATACCGTTATTTTATCGACAAACACATCTGGATTACGCGCAGCTGTACGCACTGTGCGCGCGGCCGGTAAACGCGTTGGAATTGCATTAAATCCTGATTCTTCGGTATCGTTGTTAAAGTCAATTTTACGCGATATTGATGAAGTTATGGTTATGTCTGTTGAACCAGGGGCTGCGGGGCAAAATTTTGAACCAGCGTGTCTGCACAAGATATCTGTGTTGGCAGCAACACGCAAAAAATATGGTTTAAAATTTGTAATATCAGTCGATGGCGGAATTAATGATAAGACAGCACAATTATGTTGGGATGCTGGTGCAGATATGTTGGTAAGTGGTTCATATTTGGCAAACGCTGTTGATTTCCCATTAGCAGTACAAAGTTTATTAAAAAAATCATAAAAAAAAAGCCGGTAAATGCCGGCTTTTTTTATACTATTTCAGATGGTAATATTTAAAAACTTGCACTTGTATCTAAATCTATTATAATTCATTCAGACATTTGTTGGTGAACGGCCTTGAACAAGCCATACAACCAAAAAAACAATAAATGTCCCGGCCATTGGTCGGGATGCTGTATATCGTAAGGTATATGGGGTCTTGGTTGTAAGATTTGTTCAACTCCCGACCACTTTTCAAATGTGGTCTTTTTTATAAATTACGGGGGTTTTTATGTCATCAAAATATGTTCCTTGTGGCAGCCAAGCCAGACCAACACGCGAAGAAGCTATCGAGACGATATTTGAAGCATATCTTGCATTAAAACGCGATATAAAAAAATTAGAAAACATTTGTAAAAGAGAGTATTCGTCCAGACGAAAACAGTTTTTAAAAAACAAATAAAAAAGCCGGTAAATGCCGGCTTTTTTTAACAGTTTTATTTGTCGCGAATTTGCGCATTACACTTCTTTTCAACAGACGCAATAATCGCAGATTGCAGATTCTGTAAATCTGTGTCTGACATATTGTCACGCGGTTGAATTGTTATTGTAAACGCAATAGACTTTTTATCATCGCCCATATCAAACGCGTCAAACACAACAGCGTTTGTTATGCGATTATCAGATGAAATCGCCGCAGATGTTAATTTTTCCGCAGGCATATCTGCATCAACAATAAACGCAAAGTCACGCGAAATGGGCTGGAATTCAGACAGCACAGGCTGCTTGCCACCGCGTTTTGCAGGAATATTTTTTATATCATCTACTATTGCGATAACAACATTTGTCTTGATACGCAGTTTTTTTGCAACCGATGGATGCAACTCACCGAATTCTGCAATTTTATTTTTACCCTGCATCAACGCACCATATCTGTATGGATGTGCCCACAATGGCGCATTTTCAGAAGATACGGTGAAACGCTGACCTTGCATTAATGCGATTAAGTCCGCTTTTACATCATATATATCAACATCGCGATTGCGACGCGCCCAATGCTTTGGCGATGTAGCACCTGTTCTAACAATACAAACAGATGGATGTTGTTGCCCCGGCATATCACCATCAAACACTGTGCCCAGTTCGAACAAATTCAAATCTGCAAAACCACGCTTTTCGTTGTTAGATACCGCATACAACAACCCAAACAACAACCCATTACGCATTGTGTCATAGTCTGCGGTAATCGGATTTGATATCTTTACATTTGGTTTGTCTGACAACATTTGTTCAATCGCCAAATTACCAAATCCAAACGAACGACACTCATTTAAACCACGCGATGCCAATAATGTTTTTATGTTCATTTCATGCATATCGTGATATTGTACTTCGCCGAAGGTATGTGATGCAGACTTCATAACTTTGTCATAACCATATATACGCAACAAATCCGCAACAATCGTTTCTGGAATTTGCACATCAACACGCGCAGGCATCGGACGCAAAGCCCATTCATCACCAGAAACAGATATTTTATACCCCAACGCAGTCAAGATTTCTTGTTGAATATTTGCAGGCATATCAACACCCGTCTTTTTCAAGAAATATGATGGATTATATTTAATCTGAATATCTGGGGCTGTGTCTGTACCCGCTGCAAACGCAGATGTGATTTTACCGCCACACGCAGACATAATAATATCAGCCGCACGCATCGCAGCAACGCCTGTGATTGTTGGGTCAATGCCGCGTTCATATCTGTATGATGCATCTGTTGACAACCCTAATCTTTTTGCGGATTTGCGTACAGATACAGGGTCAAAATACGCAGATTCCAAGATAATATTTTTTGTGTCTTCCGTAGTCGAACCGCGCGTACCACCAATTACACCCGCCAATGCTAAAATGCCAGTATTGTCGGCAATAACCATATCTGTGTCTGTCAGTTCGTGTTCAGCCCCAAACAAGTCTGTGAATTTTTCGCCGCGTTCTGCCATACGCACAACAATATCACCATCAATCTGGTCTGCATCAAAACAGTGCATTGGTTGCGCCATATCATAACAGATATAGTTTGTTGTATCCACAGGCGCATTTTTTGGATTTATACCAATCGCTGCCAGACGACCTGCAATAGTTTTATTGCTTGGGCATACATTTATGCCGCTGATTTCAATCAATTTGTACGCACGACATTTATCTGTTTTGACAACAACTTTGCGCGTGCCAGATACAGATTCAAAATCTGGGTCTTTTGGCGCAATATATTCACCAATGCCCGCTGCTGACAAATCACGCGCAATGCCACGCACCGATAAATAATCAGGTCTGTTTGGTGTGATGCCTGCATCAAATACCGTTTTTGTTTCAATAACCGGCGAGCCGATTTTTGTATCTTCTGGTAATTCAATAATACCACTGTGGTCATCACTGATTCCCAATTCTTTGCCAGAACACATCATACCGTCTGATAACACACCGCGTAATTTACCAGACTGAATTTCATGCCCGCCAATAACACAACCTGGAATCGCCAGCGCAGAAACCAACCCAACACGCGCGTTTGGCGCACCACATACAACCTGACGCAGTGTCGAAGTCCCATCGTCGACCATTAACACATGTAAGTGATCGCTGTTTTCGTGCGCTTTACATTCAACAATTTTTGCAGCAATCGGTGATATTGGCGATTGTAAATCTTCTACTTCCAGCCCAATACGGGTTAATGTGTCGGATACAGTTTGCGCATCAGCATCCGTATTTAAATAATCTTTTAACCAATCATAAGTCCATTTCATAATTTATTCCCCCGTATTAGAATCCAGCACTTTTTAACCAACGAACATCGTTGTTATACAAATCACGCAAATCAGGCAGATTGTATTTCAACATCGCCAATCTGTCCCAACCAAACCCAAATGCAAAACCCTGATATTCGTCTGGGTTAATACCACAATTGCGCAAAACATTTGGATGAACCATACCAGCCCCCATCAGTTCCAGCCATTTATCGTTTTTCCATTTCATATCGACTTCGATGCTGGGGTCTGTAAATGGGAAATAAGATGGCCGGATGCGCAATTCAACATCTTCCAGACCAAAGAAGCGTGACAAAAACGCACGAATATCCGCCAACAAAGACGACATTGTTATATTTTTATCAATGTATAAACCTTCTATTTGACCGAACATAGGGCCATGTGTCGCATCCCATTCTTTACGATAAGTAGAACCAATACCAAACATTTTAATTGGCACGCCATCTGATTCCATTGCACGAATTTGAATTGCAGATGTCTGGGTACGCAAAACTTTTCCGTTTTCAAGAAAGAAACTGTCCTGCATATCGCGCGCAGGATGATGCATAGGGGTGTTTAATGCGGTAAAGTTATGCCAATCGTCTTCGATTTCTGGGCCTGTGTATCTTTTATACCCAAAAGATTCCAATATTTCTGAAATTTCAGACAAACTTTGTGTCAATGGGTGTAATGTACCGCGATTTTCAGGTTCTGGATTTAATGATGTGTCCAAACGCTGTTTTTGTAATCCTGCCATCAGCACCGCGTTTTCAATTTCTGTTTGACGCGTTTTGAACAATTCGCGCAATGCGGCGTTTTCTGTATTCAATGCAGCACGCGCATCATTATCCAGATTTTTCATTTCTTTTAAACGCGCAGTCATCGTACCGTTTTTACCGTATGTTTCTGTGTACAACACCTGTAATTCTTCCAGTGTATTTATATTTTTTATTTTATCTTGCATAACTTTACCCTATATAACTTTTTATTTAAAAAACAAAAGCCGTCGTTTGACGGCTTTTATTATTACAAAACAGATACCTGCCGACAAGGTATTATTTAGATTCGGCAGTGATAAATCGTTTTGCTGTTTCAACCAATTTGGCAAAGTTCGCATCGCCTGCATATGCCATTTCGGCCAAAACCTTGCGGTCCAGGGCAACGCCTGCTTTCTTTAAGCCATTCATAAACTGGCTGTAAGTCATACCATTTGCACGCACTGCGGCATTGATACGAACAATCCACAAACCACGAAATTCGCGTTTTTTAACACGACGATCGCG
>JAEIGA010000450.1_pt1 | contig 59948 bp, 60 predicted proteins | sample 9270691 | NCBI WGS metagenome assembly JAEIGA01 (sample SAMN17057246, study PRJNA624740) | gut metagenome | biome: biome; isolation source: fecal sample | host: Bos grunniens | place: China: Xizang | collected 2019 | reverse complement strand
TTTGGGAGGAGGAACGGCTGCCGCCGTGGTGAAGAATGCCCGTTGGGCATGGTGAAGAATCTGCCTGCGGCAGATGGTGAAGAACAGCTTGCGCTGTAGTGAAGAACGCACCTGCGGTGCGTAGTACGGAGGACCGACAAATTACCATTTATCAACTAAAAAGTTTAACAGAGCGTTGATAAAAAGCATTATAGCGTAGGCTATCAGAGCTCGTAATAGGTGTAACCGTTCAAGCCATTGCGGTAGGCTTCCAACGCCTCACGACGCTGGCGCGGGGTAATAAGCCCCTGCTCCACGGCATGCTCTGCCAGGTTACGGAACTTAGCCACAATATCGCGCGTGTCGTACTTCACGTAAGAGAGCACATCCGCCACGCTATCGCCTTCTTCCTCTTGTGTGTAAACAGGACGGCCGTTTTCGAGGTGAACGCTCACCACGTTCGTGTCGCCCAAGAGGTTGTGGATATCGCCCAGCGTTTCCTGGTAGGCACCCACCAAGAAGACGGCCACGTAGTAATTCTCCTTGCCCTCAATCTCGTGCAGAGGGAGGGAGTGGGCAATGTCCTCGCGGTCAATAAAGTTATCCACCTTACCGTCGCAGTCGCAGGTAATGTCCACCAAAATGGTTTTGCGGGTGGGGCGCTCGCTCAAGCGCTGAATGGGCATCACCGGGAAGAGCTGATCAATAGCCCAACTATCGGGCATACTCTGGAAGAGGGAGAAGTTGCCGTAGTAGCAGTCCACCATGTTGTCGGATACCTCTTTCAAATCCTCAGGAATCTCGCTCATCTCTGCAATACGGTGAGCAATAAGCCCCATGATGTGCCAATAGATAGCCTCGCCAATGCCACGCTCGCGCAAGCTGGCATTGCCGTAGAAGAACTGCATGCGCAGCTGGTCGCGGTAGTAGTTGGCATCGTTGTAGCACTCCTGGATATTCTTGCGAGTGAGCATGCGGTGCGTTTCGTCCAACGCCTTGAGCACCTCACTGGCGTTCTCCGGCAAGGTGGGCGGCAACGCATCCTGACCGGGAGCGCTGGCTACATCCAAAATATTAAAGACGAGCACGGCGTGGTAGGACACAATGGCACGGCCTGACTCCGTTACCAGCGTGGGGTGCGGCACACCGCATTTGGTGCACATTTCACCCACTACTTCCACAATATCGCGGGCGTACTCCTCGATGGTATAGTTACAGGAGGAATGGAAATTCGTTTGAGAGCCATCGTAGTCCACAGCCAAGCCGCCGCCCATATCAAGCGTACCCATGGGGGCACCCTCGCGCACAAGGTCAATGTACATGCGGCAAGCCTCTGTCAACCCTTCACGCACCACAGAAATGTTGGGGATTTGGGAGCCTTGGTGGTAATGCAGCACCTTCAGGCAATGCAGCTTATCCGCCTTCTTCAGTTCATCCACCACATCAATCACTTGGGCGGTATTCAAACCAAAGACAGAGCGATCACCGGCGGATTCACTCCAATGCCCGGCACCCTTGGCAGCCAAGCGCACACGCACACCCAGATTCGGCTCAATGCCCAGCGCCTCTGCGCGGGCAAGAATGGCGGGCAGCTCGTTAGGCATCTCCAAAATCAGGCAAATGTTAATACCCATGCGCTGAGCCATGAGAGCAAGGTCAATGAACTCGTCGTCCTTATAGCCATTGCACATCAGGAAGGCCTCCGGGTCCTTCATCTGAGACATAGCGGCAAGCAACTCCGGCTTACTGCCGGCCTCCAACCCGTAGTGGTAGCGCGAGCCGTAAGAAACAATCTCCTCCACAATCTCACGCTGCTGGTTCACCTTAATGGGGTACACGCCACGGTACACACCTTGGTAATCCACCTCGCGAATGGCTTTAATAAAGCTCTGATTCAACTCATCGATACGGGCGCGGAGCAAATCGCGGAAACGCAGCAGCACCGGAGCATCCGTACCACGCTCATCCAAGCCCTTCATGATGGTGTGCAAACTCACCGGGCGGGCCTCGCCGTCTGTATCTATCAAATTAACGGTAACCTCACCGTTGCGAGACACACCGAAGTAGCCGTTACTCCAGTTCTCTACGCCATAAAGCTCTGCAGAGTCGGCTGTAGACCAGTTTTTAACCTTACGTTTGATGGGAGCGATTTTTCGTTTCATCACGGTGAGATTTGAGTTAGTTAAGATTCTCGGGGCGAGTTATATACTATGTCCGTTTATTTGTCAACAGTAAGTTATGCTGTGTGGCAGAGTTTTTGCGCATGCACGGGCGCGCATGCGAGGCGAGGCAGATAAAAAAAGCTGCAGATTCCACCTCGCGGGGCAGGAATCTGCAGCAAAAGATTTTGAGCTTAATGCGTGCAAGTGAGCAGATGCTTACTTGGCGCGGTAGTACTGGTAATGTACGCGCTCGTCGATGGCGAGAGCCTCGCGAACAGTGCGAATTACGGTGGGCTCAGCCTCGAAGGCGAAGAGCATGTACTGGCCATGAGTCAGGTGATTGGACTCATAAGCGAACTCGCGGCGGCCAACATTGGTAACCTCCGTAACCTTGGCGCCGGCGGCCTCAAGCTGCTCCTTCATAGCGGCAGTCAGCTCATCGAGGGTGGCGGCACCCTTCATGTTAAGAACGATCAGTGCTTCGTACTTTCTCATAACTGTATTTTAGTAAGATGTCTTGCTTTCGCAAAAAGCGGTAGCGCATGATGCACCTTTTTGAAGCAGATTGCAAGCCTAAATTGCGTTTTCAGTGTATTTTTTTGCTTTTTGAGGCTTAAATCAACTTCAAACGCACCAAATCCTGCGTATCGATAAGGCCCACAGGCTTGTGATCGGCATCCAAAACCACCAAGTCGTCAATGCGGCGGTCGCGCAGTGTCTTCACTGCCGTAATAGCCAACTTATCTGCCTCTACATAGACGGGGTTCTTCGTCATGTACTCAGATACAGGGTGCGTACCGCAGGTGGGGTCTGCCTGGTATGCGCGGGCAAAGTCGCCATGCGTGAACACACCGGCCAACTTGCCGTCCGGGTGAGTCAACACACAAGCACCGGCGCGGGCGGAGGTCATGGCAATAATGCAATCGGCCACGGTGGCAGCCTCGGGTTGAGTTGCATATTCCTTGCGCATAATATCAGCAATGCGCATCAACAAAGCACGGCCCAAAGAACCACCGGGGTGGCTGCGGGCAAAGTCTTCCTTAGTGAAGTTGCGAGCCTCCAGAAGAGCCATGGCAAGAGCATCGCCCATCACCAACATGGCGGTGGAGGAGGATGTAGGAGCCAAATTCAGCGGGTCGGCCTCGCGCTCCACTGCCGTGTTCAGCACCACATCAGACAACTCTGCAAGCGTAGAAGAGGGCTTGCCGGTCATGCTGATGATGGTCATATCAAAACGCTTCAGGAAGGGCATGAGCGTAAGCAACTCGGAGGTCTCACCGGAGAAAGACATAGCAATGCAGGCGTCGCCGTCCTGCACAATACCGAGGTCGCCGTGCATGGCATTCATGGAGTCGAGCACCACGGAGGGAGCACCCGTTGAGGTGAGAGTGGCGGCAATCTTGTTGCCGATAAGGCCGCTCTTGCCTACACCCACCACAATAATCTTGTGGCCGGTCTCAATAGCCTTGCGCATGGCGTCCACTGCCTGAACAAAGGAGTCATCCAGCCTCTCGCAAATTGCCTGCAAGGCTGCAATTTCATCCTCAAATACCTTTTTACCGCGAATGGTGTGATCTGTCATAGCCGTAAGTATGTGGTAAATTTTTACTCGCTGCTGATTCTAGCATATATCCCCTGCCCCTGCAATCATAAAACTGACACTGAGGCAAAAAAGTATGGCCGCCGATTCAAAATCGGCGGCTATGAGCGCGGCGGAACGCCTGCGGGCAGCATGGGAGGACACGAAAGCGCCAACGGCGTTACCAACGGACATCCTCGGGCAGGATTTCCACCTGTTGCCATGGGGTGGGATTTTTCATCCCCAAGAGGCGGGAGGCCTGGTGGCTCACCACCTGCCCGAACAGTTGCCGCAACAGGTAAGCAGGAGCCGCGGCATTGTCGCATGCGCCCCGGTGTTGCAGCACCTCGCCGACACGCACACGGGCGGCGGGGTGCAATTTATAACCATTGGCACCGCACATGGACTCGAAGGAGGCCAGCAGCTCCTGCAACTCAGGCACAAGGGGCGCCGCCGCTTCCGAGGCATGCTCATCGGGCGTTGCATCCGCTTCCAGATAATCCACCATCGCTTGGCGCAAAACGGCACAGGCTTTTTCCTCCTTGCTGTTTATTGCTCCGTCTATTGCCAAAAACATCGGCACGATGGTATCGTAGAAATCCAGCAACAGATGCGCCACATCTTCCGCCGCCTCGGGGGCAGAATCCGCTACGTTTCTGATTCCCTGCAACACTTTCACCATAGCAGAGGGGAGAGTCCCCGTATGTTCTTTTTGCAACAGATGCGTTAAATACAAAGATTCTACGTTTATGTTAAAATATTCCCGAATGGCGTACGCCTCTGCCGCATTAATGGGGCCATCCGCCGCGGCTAAGCGGGTGAAAATTTGGCGCACGGCGGCACGCAGATCAGCCGCAGAGAAGGCAATCGTCTCTATACTTCGTTTAGCTTCAAGGTACTCTTGCTGCGATACGCGGCGCCCCTCAAAATCCGGCTTGAAGCAATCCGCAATAGATTCAATAATATGAAGAAGTTGCCTTTTGAGGGAGTCTCTCATTTCAACCCGATAGAACATGGAGGCATCAATTTTATCCTCTTTTTGGCGGCTGGACAGCACACGCGACTTCCACGGGGTATTCAACTGTTTGTCTGCCGTATTGCACAGCATGTTGAGATAGGCATTGCGGCGGGTTGCCACCTGCATCATCTCTTGCGAAGTTGAATGCGTCAGGCGGCTCAACCAATCCAGCATTTCCACATACGCTTTCGTGCAACTGTTGGTCACCTTGCCCATACAGGCATTCTCTATCTGCAACAACACAGAGAAGGAATAAGGCACCTGCGTTGCGTAGGAGGAATAGAAAATGCCATGATCCAGCGCATACTCCTTCCAAAACTTATCCGTAAACTCGCAGTGAAACAAATCCGCAATCAAGGTGCGTTTTCTCACGTCGATATCCATGCCACGCATGTCCAAATGGAACAGAAAATCCATTAAATCCATTTCCAGTTTCATGCGCATCTCTTTAACAACATCCTTGCGTGCGCGAGACATGAGCTCGGACGTATGGACGAGATAGGAGCGGAGGTATCTGATGTGCGAATCTGTTATCATAAGTAAACGACGGGGGTATTGGGTAGGTTATGCTCTGCGCGATTGCAACAAAGCGGTAAGATGCTCTTTGAAGGGGCGGGTAAGACGCGCTACGCCGAGGTAGGCAGCAATACCGCGCAGGTGTTCATCCGTACCGGCTATGCACTTGAGGTGCGAGAGAACCATGTACGCAATGGCCAGCAATTCGGATGTCGGCACTTCATCCCAGCTTCTGTGACCGCAGGAGCGGGTTTTCACCTCCGGTTGGGAGGGCAAGCGCAGCACTAAGTCATCTTCCTCAGCAACGGCAAGCAGGGCTCCACGCTGCACTAAGGCTTGAGTCTGCTCATAAATTCTGCTTCTGATAGCCGGAGTAACGGCCGGAGAGCAGGACACTTTGCGCAAGCGCGTGCAAAGCACCGAGCGCAGGATAGGCCCTTCCACCTCCACAAGCTCCTTAATAACGTGCTTCAGCCCGCTATCTGTCATTTCAAATAACGGGGGTAACAGTGAGGCGGGAGTATACACCGGGCCGGCTGCTCCCAGCAAGGGTGCCGGGGCTGCAATCTCCTTAAGCGGCTCCGGGGTAGGCGCAGGCTCCGCTCCCGCAAGGGCGGCAACCGTGAGTTCCGGAAGCTCCGGTATTTGCAGGGGGCCCATGCTCACACAGTGCTGAAGCTCTGCATGCAAATGCTCTAAGCAGCGTGCGCGGTCTTGCCACCAATCCAATGCCCACACCCGCAGCAAACGCCACCCAAGGCCGCCCAATACAGAGTGGCGCAACACATCGCGGTCGCGCGCCGTGTTGGCAGCCGCATAGGTTGCACCATCCAGCACAATACCCGCCAGTAGCTCCCCTTCCCGCTCCGGATGCAGCACGGCCAAATCCAGCTTGCAGGAGGATACGCCCACATTGCGCACACACTGCCAACCCAGTTTTTCCAACTCTGCCACCATACCCTCGCCCAAGGCATCTGCGCTACCGGTAGTGCAGCCTTTCTGCATGCTCAGGTAGGCCGTCGAGCCACGGCGCGCATAGTCCAGGAAGGAGCGGAAATCTGCCGCGCCGCGAGCCTTGGTGCGGTTCAGGTCGATATCCTCCGGTTTAAGGGAGGTAAACACATGCAGGGCGCAACGGGCACGGGTAACGGCTACATTCAAACGGCGCTCGCCGCCTGCCAAATTGAGAGGACCGAAATTCATGGAGATATGGCCGCGAGCATCCGGCCCGTAGGTGGTGGAGAAATAGATTACCCCGCGCTCATCGCCCTGCACGTTCTCCAGATTCTTCACGAATACCGCCTCCGGGTTTCCTTCGGCAAAGTAAGGCTCCAGCGATTCATCCGCCGCGCGAGCTTCATCCAACAGCTCCTGAATAAGAGCCTGCTGCTGCGCATTAAAGGTAACAATGCCTATGCTGGAAGCTTCCGTATAGCGGAAGTCGGCAGCCCTCAGCTGCTCCAGCACATGATTCACCAGAGCCTGGGCCTCGCGCACATTCACGCGTCTGCTGCTGCCGGGCTCGTAGGTACCGGCTGTGTAATGGTAGCGCACGGCATTATCCTGAGTCTTGGGAGCCGGGAACGTGGTGAGCTTATTCTCATAATAATGAGTATTGGAGAAGGAGATGAGGCTTTCTGCCTTACTGCGGTAATGCCACAGCAAATTGAGCGACGGAACACCACAGGCAAGGCATTCATCCAAAATGCTCTCCATATCCGACTCTTGCTCTGTCTCCTCCTCGGCCTGTCGGGCACGATTAAAGAAGCTGGTAGGCGGCATTTGGCGGGGGTCGCCCACGATGATGGCATTGCGGCCACGGCCAATGGCGCCAATGGCATCCCACACCGGAATCTGCGATGCCTCGTCAAATATCACCACGTCAAACAGCTCTGTTGCCGCATCTAAATATTGAGCAACGGAGAGCGGGCTCATCAGCATGCAGGGCTTGAGCAGGCGAGTCAGGTTCGGCACGGTGCTCATTAATTTGCGCAAGGGCATGTGAGCCTTCTGCTTCGAAATTTCGCGCTGCAACACGGCAGACTCCGTGCCGTATTGGGCAATGCCGGAGGCCCGCTTGATAAGGCTGCTGCGGACATGAGTGGTTGCCAACTTCATCAAACGGGCATCCATCTCTGCAAAATCACGAATATCACCCTCATGAATCTTCGAGCTGAAATGGCGTAAGGACTCCAAGGTCTCTACGGCGGAACGAATACGAAGACGGGAGAAATTGACCGTGGCTGCATTCTCCAAATCCTCAACGCCTACGCTGCCGCTCAGCAAGGCTTCTGCCAAGGCGGCAAATCCCGCTTTTTCCGCAGCAAGCTTGCAGGAGTTCCAAATGGCAACATCGCGCCAGCGACGGCGGGACGACAAGAGGATATCGCACCAAGCGCGCACTGAGGCAGAATCCGGGACATCCTCTGCGGTAGTCCCTAACGCAGTCGCCAAAACTTGGCGACTGCGAAGCCAATGGGCCGTTTTCTCCGTATATGCAGCCAACAGTTCGCGGGCGAGCGAGCCGGGAATATTCAATACGGATTGGCGCGCCATGAGGCGTTCCACCACCGGCTCCTCTGCCGCGGCAACCACACTCAGGCAAGCCATGGCCTGCTGCGCTGTGGCCATGTCGGTCTCATCAAAGGCTATGCCTTTAGCCAAATGCGCAGGAATACCGGGCAGCACGGCGGCCGCGTTGCGAGCCTCGCGCATGGCCACCAGGGCCATAACGTCGCGCAGGCAATCCGGTTTTTCGCGACTGAGGGCCAGTGCACGCAGGTTTTTGCTCATTTTCATCATGCCGAAGAAACGCGGCAAGAACCACGAGACATGCAAGCGCCTACATTCAGCTAACCACGCATCCAGCATGGGTTCATCCAAAGCGTTTTCCGGATAAGGCAAGGTGAGGGTAGACTTGTTGCGGCGGTACTCAGCAGCCCAATGCTGCAAGCGCCCCAAGGCTTCCGCCGTGTCGGCAGCCTGCGAGGGTAACAGTGGGGTCCAATCTCGCCCGCCGGACGCTGCCACAAACTGCAACACCGGCAATAAATCTCCCATGCGGGCACGGTAGCGCTCTGCCTCCATCTCCAATTGCGCCATCAGGCGCAGGTACACTTGCTCGCGCTCAGCAGTGGCGGCGGCGTAATCCTCCAACGCGGCAGCTAGGCTTTCTTCAGCAGTAAGGCTGTACTCCTGCAAGCGGATGGCCTGCCTACACTCCGCAGGCACCCCACTGAGCAGCTCAAAATGCCGAGCTAAGCTGCGAGCCGTTTCTTCCATGGCCTTGCGGCGTGCGGCGGAGCACTCCGTCATGTTGCCGACCATGGGGGTAAATACCGGTAATTGCCTGTACTGCTCCACATTCTGAATATCGTGGTACAGGGTAGAACCATCCGGGTACTCGCGGTGCAATTCCCACGGCAACTTATTGAGTTTGGCTCGCAAATCAGACAATGTGGCAGCCGCCTCATCCCATGAGTCTGCGGCGGCGCCTTCGCTCACGGCTTCCACAGCCGTTTTCAGCTGCGCCAACACGTTTTTCTTGTTGGCTTTATTGGAGTGCATCTCCAGGCAAAATTCATCCAGCCCTATGCGTTTGAGTCGATTATGCACCACTTGCAAAGCCGCCGCTTTTTCCGCAACAAACAGCACCGTCTTGCCGTGTCCAAGGCAATGCGCTATCATGTTGGTAATGGTCTGGCTTTTACCGGTGCCGGGAGGTCCAATGAGGACAAAGTTTTTGCCGCGAGCCGCAGCCAACACGGCCGACAACTGCGAGGAATCCCCCGAAAGCGGTGTAAATACCTGCGAAGCTGCGGCTTCGGTATCCAACGTAGAGGGATTGGGGAACCCCACCTGCACCGGGAAGGCAGAGCGCTGCTCTGCCGCTATCTGGCGCACCACGGGATTACGCAGCAAAAACTCCTCGCGGTCGCACAAATCCTTCCACATCAGGTATTTGGTGAACGAGAATACGCCTAGCGAGCACCCCTCTACCACCTCCCATCCGGTCAGCGTGCTAATGGCCGCGCGAACAATGTTAAAGATACGAGCCACATCCAAGCCGGAATCATCGGTGGGCAAATCGCCCTCCAGCTCCGGCAAACGCATACCAAACTCTGTTTTCAGCAACTCCAGCAGCGTCATGTTCATGCGCGATTCTTCATCCGTACCATGCAGCACAAAACCGGCACGAACAGACGGACGCGAGAGCCGAACCGGCAACAGCAACAGCGGTGCCAAGTAGGCTTTATCAGAGAGGCGGCTCCCCTTGCGGTACCATTTCAAAAAGCCGCAAGCAATGTACAGCGTGTTGGCGCCGCTTTCTTCCATCTCGCGGCGCGTGGTGTTATACAAATGCGCCATCTGTTTCGCGAGATTGGCCTCCGGCATATTAACAGCCAACTCGCGTTTGGAAAACATGGACTGCACGCAATCCGCCAACTGGGCTTGCATCAGCTCCGAATCCGCGCCATGCTGCACCTGCGAGGTAAGATTCCAATATGTTTGCGGAACACTTTTAACACGAAACGATTGCCCCGCTGCCAACATATCCTCCAAGGCCGATACGTCGGGCTGCAACAAGGCCAACTGATTTTTGCCCTTCAGCGGCGTATTCAGCAAGGGATTTCTCAACGACAAGTCGAGCAGCTTCAGCTGCCAATTTTCCATGCGCGTGCGTGGGCGCACAGAGATAATCTCCGGCTCTTCTTGGTTCACCCGTGTGCGAGGTGGCAAGGGCTCCCCAAGAATGGGCTGAATCCCCACCTGCTCCCACAGTTGGCAAATATCCAAGGCGTAAAAATAATCATCATCCTGCAAGCGGTTCAATTCTCTCTCACCCACAGCACAGGCTGCGGCAAAGGATTGCGGAGCCGTGGAGGCACCGCCATTCACGCAGGTGCACTCAAACACCAACAGCTTATTTTGGCACAAAAGATTACGCACGGTGGAAACCGGCGTTCCTTGAGGATTCGGCAAGTACGAGTCCTGCAACTGTACCCCTAAAAATGCGTGGCCGCTCATGAGTATCAAGAACGGATTATACCCCATGCGAGCCGTGCAGGCAGCAAACAGCAACGCAGAGTCCAAGCAGGTGCAGCAACGGGTCTCCATGATTTCGGAAGGCGTGCGCACTTTCTGCCCCACATTATCATCCAACCAACTTTCCGGCGGCAGCGCATACTCCAGTCGATAGGATGCCAGCGTATCCCACAACGCCGTCAGGCCGTGTTGAACACCGGCGGCATCCTCCTTGTACCCCACCCATTCCTCTGCAACGCCGGCCCGTGTTGCGGTATCCGCCAAAATGCCCTCCACAGCGGCATCATAAGGAAGAGCCAAAGCTGCCAGCAGCTCCGGATACTCATGCCCGCCCGCCCAACGATTGTAGGCCAACCACGTAAAATCATCTTCCGCCTTTGCCAACTCTGTTCCGTCAGCAGCCACAACTCGCACGGTAATATGCCCCGCAACATCCTCTTTCAACGCCAACAACCGCGCATCATCAAACTCCGGGCATTCCCCATGCCGATGATACACCTTCCCCGCCGGCAACGCCCCGATTCTCCACTCCGTGCTTTTGGCAAAATCCGGCTCATGCTGCACGATAATGCGCACATCTCGCAGCTCTTGTGCTGCCGTCAATTCCAAATCCCACAGCACGGGCCGCATGTTGCGCAAATACACCAATGATGAATAGCGATAACAGGATATACGTAATTGTACGCCGGAGGCTGTAGCTGAGGGGAGAGTCATGGCAAATAGATGGTTTGGCAGTGGTCTTGACTTTACCAAGTCCACCCCCACGGCGTCAAGCGAAAAACACACGTTTTCACTCACTTGCCTGTGCCTTCTCCGCTTATTTTGCCTTATTGTTCATTCCTTTTACCAAATCCGCATCGATGGCTCGGGCTATAGGTAAAACATCATACTCCGCTTTATCAGCAAACACGGCTACCCCGGTATTGCCACGCACAAAGTAGACAGCTCGTTTTTCGCTTCCTTCCACCTCCACGCCCCAATCGTCCACCAGCGGGTGAAAACAAAAATCCATATCACCCACCCATCCGGGATTTACTTTCAGCATGCTAACCAAATCTTCTACCGTTTCTCGCTGCGACAACTTGCTGTTAAACGGTGTACCTACCATACCGAATTTGCGGTCTTCCAAATCCGGCTCATACGCACACATCGATAAAACCCACTCCCGAGCAGCAGCTACGCTATAATGGTGATAAAGCATAACACGCACTCCCACATCGCGTTTTTCATTATGCAACAGCACTGTATACGAATTCTCTCCTCCGTCCGTACTTACTTCGTGCCATGTATCACCTGTCAGCTTGCGCAGCTTGGCAGCAATGCCCTTTGTCCATACTCCGGCATTCACATTCGGCCATACAGCATCATCACTCAACTCCGGCAACTTCAATGCACCACTTATCCTTATCCCATAATTGCCGCGATATACCCAAAATTCCTGCATAAATGAGCCGTTGCCACTCATGTGAGAGTTGTGCCATGCCGCCCACTGCTTATCAACCGTCCAGTCCGATTCTTTATCACGCAGCCTGAGCATGGCGTCTTCTGCTTGCAACGCCTCTTCGCTGAGAGCAGACATGGCGATTTCACCTGTTACATACATTTTGTACAAATTTCGCAACACTTGAATCTGTTCCTCACGAAACTGTTCTGCTGAAAGCTTAGGATTATTATAGAAGCGCAATCCTAAACCTACGCATTTTTTTCTTAAAGAACATAAAACCGCGCCCTTGTGAATGTAAGCTCTAATGACACGAACCGGTATATTTTGCCATCCTTCCGGATTTATAACATACTCATTTACTGTTATAATATACTCATCCTCACTTATTTTTTCCAAAAGAGGAAGTTCATTTCTAGAATGCTCAGAATCTGACCACGCTACAGTAGAACAATTCTCCATGAATGTCCTGAAAAGTGTCCAATGATTCTCGATTCTGGGTTTATATGGATGGTGGTGAGAAACAACCATGCCTTGCGAGTCGATGACATACGTTGAAGTTTTTCGCTTGATGTAAAAATATTTACCTATTTTTACACATTGCTCAGAACGATAATCGTCAAGATGGGTTCTTTGCCAACTATACCCATGCCGTTTGTAATTCTCGGTCAACTCACAAATTTGCTCGTATGTATACCTTTCTTCCGGAACTGTATATGTTCCATCCTTTTCCGCAGAAAATACACTGCTTGTTAAAGCAAAGAATAGCTTTGACGGAATGCCATACATTATCAGTCGGGTCAAATTGAAAACACCGGATGTTTCAGTACCGATGTAAATTCCCTTCGAGGTTTCCACTACATCCATGACAAAAGGACAAGGAGCATCGGGAACACTCTTACCATAACATAACGGTAAGCAGAACACTCCGAAAATGATAAATAAGGCAACCAACATACGCTAGTAAACATACTACACATCTGCCCCTCCCAATGCAAGAAAATATTGTTACGTTCATTAGCTCGCATACCCGACACAAGAGTTGCGCTAGACTGATTGACTAAGGGCTGGAAACGAATACCACTGTGTTTTTTATGGGGCTCATGCAATTTTAACTTGAAAAGAGGCGAAAAATAGGGTAGAAAGGTGGTAGGGAAATTTTAACCCCGTTATCTTACTATGAACACAACATTCAAGATTCACGGCCTTTGCGCCGCCACCCACACACCGATGAATGCCGACGGCAGCTGCAACCCGAACGCTGTAGATGCTCAGGCTAAGTTCCTTGCCTCTCAGGGCATTAAATCCGTATTCATCACCGGCTCTACCGGTGAATCTGCCCACATGCAGCTTACCGAGCGTAAGGAGAACATGGCTGCTTGGGGTGAAGCCGGCAAGAAGTACGGCATTGATGTTGTTGTTCACACCGGTGGCAACTGCGTCTACGACGGCCGTGAGCTTGCTGCCTACGCCGCCCAGTGCGGAGCAACCGCTACCGCCAGCAATGCCCCCTGCTACTTCAAGCCGGGCAGTGTAGAGCTGCTTACCCAGAGCTTGGCCATTGCCGCCTCCGGTGCACCTGAGCTTCCGTTCTACTTCTACGATATTCCCGTGCTGACCCACGTGGGCTTCAACCCCTGCAAGATGATTGAGTCCTGCGCCGCCAGCATCCCGAACTTTGTGGGTGTTAAGTTCACCAACCCGGATTTGGCCCTGTACATGGATGCCCTTAACTACGACGGCGGCAAGTACGACATTCCGTGGGGTGTGGACGAGTGGTTCCTCGGCGCCTATGCCACAGGTGCTAAGGGCGGTGTAGGCTCCTCCTTCAACTATGCGCCCAAGCTGTACAACGACATCATGAAGGCTGTGGACGCCGGCGATTTGGCTGAGGCCCGCCGCCTGCAGCAGCTTTCCGTCACCATGATCAACATCATTGCCGGCAAGGGCTACATGGGCTGCTGCAAGTACCTGATGAGCGAGTGGACCGGCGTAGACTTCGGCCCGGCACGCCTCCCGATGGGCAAGCAGGACAAGGCCACCCTTGAGGCTCTGAAGAGTGAGCTGAAGGCAATCGGCTTCTACGATTGGGCTATCTATCAATAATCTTCAACTCCTCTTTCCTCATGGACACAAAAGCACTTGGTCAATTTTACAAGGACAAGCTGCTCAATGAGGTAGAGCCGTTCTGGTTTCCCCGTTCACTGGATACAGTGAACGGGGGTCTCTACCATTGCTACGCAGCAGATGCTACCTTGGTGGATACCGACAAGAACGTATGGGCACAGGGCCGCATGGCTTGGATGCTCCTTACCTGCTACAACAGCATTGAAAAGCGCCCGGAGTGGATGCAATATGCTGAGAGCGCTCTTAAGTTTTTGGAAGAGAAGTGCGTAGACCCGACAGACGGGCGCATGTACTTCCACATGACGGCAGACGGCACGCCGATTCGCAAGCGCCGCTATGCATACAGCGAATGCTTTGCGGCCATTGCCTGGGCTGCCCACTACGGCGCCACCGGCGAGGCCCACAGCGCAGAGCGCGCCCGCCATTGGTTTGATGTTTATGCAGACATCAACTTCACTCCCGGCAAGATGGCCCCCAAGAGCACGGGCAACCGCCCCGGCGAAAACTTGGGCTGCCGCATGATTATGATTGTGACCGCTCAGGAGCTGCGCCGCTACTTGGGCGATGCCGACGGCTTCTATACCGGTTGGATTGACCGCTGCATTGATGACCTGCAGCGTCTCTTCCTGCACGAGGATATTAAGGCCGTGATGGAGAATGTAGCCCCGGATGGCTCTGTGATTGACCACTTTGATGAGCGCGTGCTGAACCCCGGCCACGATATTGAAGGCGGCTGGTTTGTGCTGGAAGAAGCCCGCTACCGCGGTGGCGACAAGAAGCTTATTGAGATTGGCTGCAAGATGATTGACTGGGCCTTGGAGCGTGGCTGGGACAAGAAGTACGGCGGTTTGCTGTATTACACAGACGTGTACAACAAGCCCGTGCAGGAGTACTGGCACAACATGAAGTTCTGGTGGCCGCACGATGAGGCCCTCATCGGCACCTGTCTGGCTTATGTGATGACAGGTGACGAAAAGTACGCCGAGTGGCACCAGCGCATTCACGATTGGTCCTTCGAGCACTTGCAGGATAAGGAGCACGGCGAGTGGTTCGGCTACTGCAACCAAGACGGCTCCACCACCAACGGCCTTAAGGGCTCGATGTGGAAGTCCTTCTTCCACCACCCGCGTGCCCTGTGGTGCTGCGCCCACTACTTGGGTGCCATTGCAGCTCCCTGCTCCGATAAATAATTTACGCACACACATTGAACTATGATTATTGGCATACTTAATTCCGGTGGTGACTGCCCCGGCATCAATGCCGTTATCGAAGGTTACGTGTCGGCCGCCTATCGTCGCGGCTGGCGCGTAATCGGTTTCCATGACGGCTTTGAAGGCTTGCTGCCTGTGGCAGGCGGGCGTCGCTACGAAATGCTTACCCCGTACAAAACGCACAAGATTCGCTCCCACGGCGGCACCATCTTGGGCACCACCAACACGGGCAACTTCAAGGTAAACATCAACAAGCTGGGCCGCGCCCGCGTGGAACCGGAGATTATGGCTAAGGCCACAAAAACCATTACGGCTTTGGGCTTGGAGGCTCTGGCCGTTATCGGTGGTAACGGCTCTGCCCGCACCGCCAGCCTGCTTTCCGATGAGGGGCTGCCGGTGATTTCGATTCCGAAGACAATTAACAACGACCTCTGCCCCGCCTCCGATTACACCTTCGGCTTCCAGAGTGCCGTTTCCGTTGTATCTGAATCCATTGACCGTATTCGTACTACAGCCAACGCTCACCAGCGCATGATGGTAGTAGAGGTTATGGGCGACCAATCCGGCTGGATTGCACTGCACAGCGGCATTTCCTCTGCTGCGGATGTGGTGTTGATTCCGGAGATTGAGTTCGACCTGGATAAGGTTGTGGAATGTATTAAGAGCAAGAAGGCTAAGGGCCAGCGCGAGATTATCGTGGTAGTAGCAGAAGGCTGTAAGCTCAACGGTAAACTCGTTACCGTACGCAATAAGGAAAACGGCGACGAGCGCTTGGGTGGCATCGGTAACCGCCTCTCCAAGATGCTGGAAGAGATGACAGGCATTGAAACCCGCTACTGCGTGTTGGGCCACACCCAACGTGGTGGCAGCCCCTGCCCCTTCGACCGCATTCTCGGCATCCGTTTCGGTGTAGAGGCTGTAAAACTGATTGAGCGCAAGCAGTTCGGCCGCACGATGGTGCTCAATGGCCACAATGTGGACAGTGTGCCCATCTCTGAGGCTATTGCAGAGCCCCGCATGGTAACACCGGAAAGCCACGTGGTACAGACAGCACGCGAGCTGGGCATCATCTTCGGTGATCTTACCCCCGAGCAAATGGCACCCAAATCCGTTCAACCGGGCACCAAGGCCGGCAAGTCGTCTAAATGCAAGAAATGAACAACCGGATAAACAGGATTAAAGGTTTACTGTGTGTAGGGGCCGCAGCCATGCTGAGCTCCTGCGGCGGAGTTTTCTCGCAACAGCTGGCAGCAGACATGCAGCCGAGCTATATTGCCGTAGAAACCAACAACGAGCGTGTGCTCTTCTCTCAAAACGCCAATGAGCGCCGCCCCATCGGCATGCTGGCCAATGTAGCCACGGCTATGGTGGTGATGGATTGGATGAAGGCTGCCAATGTGAGCATGGACACCATGATGACCGTGCCGCAGGCGGCATGCCGCTGGCCTTCCTCTAACCTGCTGCAGCTTCGCCCCGGCGACCGCATCAGCCTGAGAGATGCCCTGCACTCCACCCTCATGTGGGATGACAGCGCAGCTGCCACTGCTCTTGCTTGGGCCTGCGGTTACCGCCTCAATCATCAGGACCCCGAGGGTGCCTTCTTGGTGCAGCTCAACAAACTGGCTGAAACCATCGGCATGAAGCAAACCATGTTCAAAGGCGTGAGCGGAGCTGTGCGCTCTACCTCCACCGCCAGAGATTTGGTGCTGCTGGGCATCTACGCAGTTGAGCGTCCGCAAGTGCAAACCATTTGCTCTAAGCATAGCTACACGGCCACCATCGTTTCCGGCGGCGTAGCCCGCAACGTCACCATCGTAAACACCAACAGAATGTTGGGACAATCCGGTGTAGACGGTGTGCGCGCAGCAGGCTCTCCCACAGCAGGGTACTGCCTGATGGCCTCTGCTAAGCGTGGCTCCGTAAAAGCCTATAATCCCACCCTCGGCAAGCAATCCACCTACGCTCAGCGTCTGTTGGTTGTGGTGCTGGGCATGCACTCCGACAGCGAGCGCAATGCCAAAACCGCCGCCTTGCTGCGCGACGGTTGGGAGGCCTGGGAAATCTGGCAATCCACCAGTGATTCTACTGACAAATCCAAGTTTATCCGTCTGCCTAAACATTAACTTCTCAAAATTATGAATATCGGAATTCTCAATGCCGGTGGTGACTGCCCCGGTCTCAACGCTGTGATTGAAGGCGCCGTGGGCGCCGCAGCGGCTCGCGGCTGGAGGGTCATCGGCTTTTACGATGGCTTTGAAGGTCTCCTTTCCACCCCGGATAACGAGCGTTGGAAGGAACTCACCCCGGAAAACTGCCACAACATCCGTTCCATGGGCGGCACCATTCTCGGCACTGTTAACAAGGGCAACTTCACCGTAAAGAGCGGTGTGGGTGGCCGCATGCAGATTGCAGATGAGGTGCTGGCCCGCAGTAAGGAAACCGTAGAGCGTCTCGGCCTCAAGGCTCTTATTGTAGTGGGTGGCGACGGCTCTCAAACTATTGGTAACGAGCTGCGTGCTATTGGCCTCCCCATTGTGGGTGTGCCCAAAACCATTGACAATGACTTGGGCGCAACAGACTACACCTTCGGTTTCTGGACAGCTGTATCCGTGGTAAGCGACAACCTGGACCGCCTGCGCACAACGGCTGACAGCCACAAGCGCATGATGGTGGTGGAGGTAATGGGCCGCCACGCCGGTTGGATTGCCCTTTACGGTGGTATTGCCGGTGGTGCAGATGTTATCCTCATCCCGGAAATCGAGTTCAAGCTGGAAGAAATCGTGAAGAAGGTAGAGCTGCTCAAGGCTCTCGGCCAGCGCGAAATCATCATCGTGGTATCTGAGGGTGCTAAGATTGGTGGTAAGTTGCTCACGCTCGACGAAGAGACCAAGGGCGAGGTGCGCTTGGGTGGTATTGCCTCCTTCCTTTCCACAAAGTTGGAAACCATCACCGGCATCGAAACCCGCTACTGCGTACTGGGTCACGTACAGCGCGGTGGCTCCCCCATTCCCTTCGACCGCGTACTCGGTGTTCGCTGTGGCGCCAAGGCTATCGACCTTATCGAGCAAGGTAAGTTCGGCGAGACGGTTGCCCTGCAACGCAATGACATGGTATCCATGCCCATTGAAGAGGCTGTGCGCACCCTGCACCTGGTTGATGGCGAAAGCCAGTTAGTTGCTCAAGCTAAGGAGATTGGCATCTCCTTCGGCGATGACACTAACTATCGCATCTGATTAACGCCCCCCCTCATTTCAAAAAAGCCAACCGTTTGAACGCGGTTGGCTTTTTTTGTTGGCTCCTTAATGTGAGCGCAGCGAACGATGATATTGAATATTGAATATTGAATATTGAATGTTGAATGTTGAATGTTGAATAGAGCCACCCGCTGGCGCGTCCTCCGTTTTCATTTACGCTCAGTTTAAGTGATTCGGCTCGCTGCGCTCGCGGACGGTAAGCGTGGCAAGGCTTTGCCATCATCCGGTGGCGCACCACCTAGCCCAACAAATTGTACATTGTACCTTGTAAATTGTACATTCGTCTCGCTGCGCTCGCGGGCGGTAAGCGTGGCAAGGCTTCGCCATCATCCGGTGGCGCACCACCTAGCCCAACAAATTGTACATTGTACCTTGTAAATTGTACATTCGGCTCGCTGCGCTCGCGGGCGGTAAGTGTGGCAAGGCTTTGCCATCATCCGGTGGCGCAGCCACCTAGCACAACAAATTGTACATTGTACCTTGTAAAGGTGTAATTTTTTAGTATTGTAATATAACGCTATGTGTTATATGTTAATGTTTTGTGTCGCGTTCTTGTTTTCTGTGTCATACTAAAGGCAACAAAGAGGCAACAGCCTTTTTTATTTATTCGGTATTATTAAGTATTGTGGCATTTGTGGCATTTGTTTTTTAGGTTATATATTGTTACCTAAATATCGAAAAAAAACGGCAGTGCGAAAACGGTGCTTTTTATGCCACATATATGCCGAGTTGGCGCCGCAGGGGGGGTGTGGTAAGGCCGAGGGGGGGGAAGGCATCTCTTTTGGGGGAATTTTGGTTCTGTCTTTGGGGCCTTAGCAAATTGGGTGGGCGGGATAGGGGAAAGTGGCGCTTAGGAAAGTGCTTGGAGGGGTGCCGTGGTGCTGGGTACGGCATGGGTGGCCGGAGGGGTGCCGATGTGTTTCCGGAGGTGGTGGTATGGGTGCGAGTGGTGACTTGTGCCGACTTGTGCCGGGGTGTGTGGAATTGTGGAAAGTGGGGGTGTGGAATTGTGGCATGTTGGCGCGTTGGTGAGCGTGAAACAGGGGGCAAGGGTGGGAGAGTGTAAAGGGGTGGAAAGGTGGCTAGAATGGCGGCAGAATGGGCAATATGAGGGAGTGGCGGCGAGGTGATGCCGGGGTGAAGAATAAGCGAAAGCGTTGCACTTTTTAGGGAAAGTAAAATAGAATGGGAAGAATAAGTACAGCGGAGGGGATGCAGGTGCAGGCGTTTGCCAGGCACTTGGGGAAGAGTGTGCAGTGGGCACGCAAGTTAAAGCGGGAGAATAGTAAGGAATGGCAGGAGTTTTGTGCGCCGCCGGTGGCGGTGGTGCAGCGGCCTGTTGCGAGCAGCGCGCAGGATGATTTGGGGCGTGCGGTTGAGGCTAAGGAAAGGGCCTGGCAGTTGTTTTGCCGGGCGGCTGATGCGGCGGCGGCGTGTGATGGTGATATGGTGCAGCAAGTGGCCCTGAATAGGGCGGCAAAGGAGGCCAGAGAGTTGTATGAAAGGAGTTGCAAACAAGCGGAGGCGGCGCAGATAACGGCGCAGCGGTGGGTGAGCATTGAGAAGGTGGCGGCGATACGCGATGCGTTGGGGCAGCTGGCTGATGTGGTGCAGAATTGGGAAACGACGTTGGCGGGTGCGCTGCCGGATGAGATGCGGCCGGCGTTCCATGATGCGTTTACGCGTGGGCGGCCTGCGTGGAATAGGGGTGTGCAGGCGGTTGAGAATTATATACAGACGTTGTTGCCGGTGCCATGTTAGAGGGTTTGATTTTGCAAGAGCGTGTGCCGGCGAGCCAGTGGGCTGAGGCTAATTTGATTTTTCCGCGTGGTACGAGTCCGAATGCGCCGGGGCCGTTGAGTTTTGAGCGGCAGCCGTACCTCCGAGAAATATTGGATTGTGCGCTGGATCCGAGTGTGGAGACGGTGTATGTGAGTGGTGGCGCGCAGATTGGGAAAACGGCGCTGATGATTGCGATGCTTGGGGTTTTTGTTGGGCAGCAGCCGGGGAATGGCGTATGGGCCATGACCTCGCTTGACCAGGTGCGCGATTTTTCCAAAAAGCGTGTGATGGAGTTCTTGAAGGCTAATCCGTGTTTGGCGCGGTATATACGGCCGGGGGATTCCAGCGCGTTCCAGCCGCTTAACTACCAGCTGGCACACATGGACGTAAAATTTGTGGGTGCGGGTAGTCCGGCGAACATGGCCAGTACGCCTGCTGCATGGGTGATTGGTGACGAGGCGGCGAAGTGGCCGCATGTGAATAAGGAGGAGGCGCCGCCGTTGCAGCTGCTGATGGAGCGCACGAAGTCATTTCCGAGGCGTTTCCACATGTTTGCGAGTACTCCCACAACGGTTGAGAATGAATTTTGGCAGGGTTTTTTGTCAACGGATATGCGGCAGTATTTTGTGCCCTGCCCGTATTGCGGCGGCGAGTTTGTTTTCAAGTTCAGCAAGGAGACAGTGCGCTGGGATAAGCCGGAAAACGGGGTGACAGATATTGACCTGGCTGCGGCGACGGTACGGTATATTTGCCCGCATTGCGGGGCGGATATTTATGAGGATGAAAAGCCGGGGATGTTGGCGGGGGGGCATTGGCGGCCTAGTGAGGAATTACGCATTGAGTACGCGGACGGGCGCATACAGCCGTCGAAAACGGCGCGCGGGTACCATTTAGATACGATGTACAGCCCCTTTGTGAGCTGGGGGAAATATGTGCGCAAATTCCTGGAATGTTACCAGCGTTTGACGGTGGCCACAGATTTGCAGAATTTGCGGAATAGCTGGGGCGGTTTGCCGTATGAGTTTACCAAGGTGACAGTGAAGCAAGAGCATGTGCATGAGCTATGCGGTGAGCATGGGCGCGGCGAGGTACCGTGTGAGCCGGATGAACCGTATTATATTGCGGTGGGATATGACCCGGGCGGCGATAAGACGCACTGGGTTGCGTGTGCTGTGTACCCGGGTGGAGATATGCGGGTGCTTGATTGGGGGACTATCTTGCAAGCGCGCAGTGAAACGCACTTGGAAAATGTGGGTACTACGGAGGAACCGCAGTGGCGTACGGTGGTTGATAAGGGTGGTATTGCGCCGCATTTTATGGCGTTGGAGTGGGACGGCCGCCAGCCGGATATTGGGTTTGTTGATGCGGGGTATATGACCGGTGCGATATATGACGAGTGCAGCATGCTGCCGGGGCGGTTGACGCCGACAAAGGGTGTTGGCAGCAAGGTTGGTACTTGGTACACGCGCCCTGCGGGCCAGAGGTGGCCGGATTTAACAGTGATAAGTTATGTGGACTACTATGCGAAAATGAGTTTGTATGCGGAGACGGTGGCCAAAAAAAGCAAGCCGGCGCTGGTGTTGCCGCGAGCAGATGACTGTGACAGTGAGCTGTTAAACGGCTTGAAGGGGCAGAAGCTGGTGGAGCGCGGCAAGGGCTTGGAGTGGCGGAAAGTGCCGGATGACCATTACGGCGATTGTATTAAGCTGTGCCGTGTTGGCTGGTGGGAATTGGGCAGGCGTTTTGAGGATGCGGATTTGTTGGAGCCTAGCGAGGGCGAGGCAGAATATCCGGTTGAATGATTGCACCGAGGTGGGGAAGAAATAATAGAATGAATATGGATGCACAGATACGCGCGTTTGCCGAAAATTACACGCTGGCAGAATTGCGCGCGAAGCTCAAGGAGGCACTGGAGGCGCTCAGTACGGGCAGCGTGATTACTCAGGCCAGTACGGGAGCCGGCACGAGCTATACGCGCCAGGTTGTCATGACTCCGGCGGCGGCGGTTGAATTGTACCAGGCGGCTATTGATATGAAAACGGGCGGCACCATGAGCCGCACCGTGACGCAGCATTTTACGACGGGAGGGATTGTATGTTAAAGGCGATTTTCAAGAGGATTTTCGGGCAGCCGAAGGCCGCCAACTATACGCTTGACGCGGCGCGCTATGATGACGCATGGCCGTATAGTCCGTGGCCGCTTTGGCCGAATATGGATATTGATGGCTGGGATTTGCGTACGGTGTGGCAACGTGCGCGTGCGTTGTACGAGAATAGCCCTCAGATACGCAAGGCTGTGAAAAATATGGTGCAGTTTACCGGTGGCTTGCAGCCGTTGCCCATGACGACCGATGCCGAATGGAACAAGCTGGCCTTGGCGGCATTCCGTGCGCGCACCAAGAATCCGGCCACGTTTGATGTGGCGGGCAAGGTGAATTACAAGCAAGCGCTGCGCTTTATGGAGCGCTGCGCGATTATTGATGGCGATGTGGCCATGGTGCCCTCATGGGACACAGAAGGCGGTGCCGTGTTTGCGTTTTACCGCGCGCCGCAGATTACCGGTGGCGGCACGAGCGGCGTAGAGGTTGACACAGCCGGGCGCGCTGAGGCGTACTATGTGCAGGGCAGCGCGGAGGGTAAGGCGGTGAAGTTGTCTGCCAGCAGTGTGGTGTTGTATATGCATGACCCGGATCCGAGCCGCTTGCGCGGGCATAGTGAGCTTGTGGCGGCGTTGCGGAATGCGAATGATGTGCATAACATTGTTGGGTATGCTAAGAACGGGCAGCGCCTCAGTAATAGCATGGGCTTGGTAAGTACGAAGGCTATGGGGGCAAAGGTGAATGACCTTGGCCGCCAGCTGGGTGCCGGTGCGCGCAAAAACGGGTGTGATGTACACGGCGAGGCGCCGAAAACGGAGCTTGGCACGGGCTTGAATATCACGTATTTGCCGGAGGGGTGCGATATTCGCGCGATTTCTGACGGCAGGCCGTCGACACAGTTGCAAGAATTTTTTAAGTTCCTGACGCGTTGCATTGCTCAGGGCGTTGGCTTAGACCCGGAAGTGCTGTTCTACTCCAATGAGATGGGCAGCGCTGCCGTGCGTTTTAGTTTGGAAAAGGTGCGCGCATGGCAGGAGGAACGCTTGGAAGATTTGGAAGTTGTATGTAACAGGATATGGCGGCATGTGATTGCGTGCGAGGTTAAGGCGGGGCGTTTGAGACCGTGCAAAGATAAAGCCTGGCAGAATGTGCGCTGGGTACCGAGGAGAGATATGACGATTGACACGCCGCGCGTGGCCAATGCGCAGATACAGCTGAAGCGCGAGGGCATGGCAGATACGAGGGATTTTTGCTTGCGCACTACCGGAATGACGCCGGAGCAGCTGGCGGAACAGGATGCAGCGGAAATTGCGTACGCTAAGGAGTGTGCGGCAAAGTATGGGCTTAGTTATGCAGAATTGCGGCCGGGTGCCGTGGGCAGCGTGCCGGTGGCAGAGCCGGAGGAACCGAGCGGCCAGCCGTTACCGGTGCCGGCAGATGATGACCCGGAGGCAGTGTAAGATTTCACATTTAACCAATCAAACGATATGGCAAAGAAAGGGAAAAAGCAAAGAGCATTTAGCGCACAGCTGAGCATGGCCGGCAGTGTGGCTTTTTTGGATATTACGGGGTTCATTGGCTGGGACAATGACCCGCTGGAAATTACAGACAAGGTGGCCGCTGCTAAGGCCGCCGGCTGTACCAAGCTGCACGTGCGTATTAACAGCATGGGCGGCTATTGTTACGAAGGGTTGGCAATGGGCGATGCCTTGCGTAACTGTGGTATGGAAACGGTTGGCACGGTGGTAGGGTCTGCGCAGAGTATGGCCGGTTATATCTTGCAGTGCTGTGATGTGCGCGAGGCGAATGAGAATGCCACGATTATGGTGCATCAGCCTGAGGCATGCGTTGGTGGCACTGTGGATGAGATACGCACACAGGCAGAATACTTGTGTGCGCTGCGCGATTCGATGTTTGAGCACATGGGTAGCCGCTGTGGTATGACCGGTGCCGAATTGAGTGCAGAGCACATGAGCATGAAGCTGTACACGGCACAGCAGGCGCTTGAGAAGGGCCTGATTGACCGCATTACCGGTGCCGCAGAATTACCCGTTGAGCCGGTGGAGGAAGAGGCAGGAGCTGAGCCGACGGCCAGCGGCGTGTATGATTTTAAGAGGGTAAGCATGGCGCTTGCAATGGTAGCGGAAACGGAGAAGGCAGAGGAATCCGCCGCCGCTCCGGAGGAGCTCCGGCGTGACAAGGCTGAGCCGGAAACCGAAACGGAAACCGAGCCGGACCCGTCTCCGGCTGACGCCTCCGCCGAGGCAGGAACTGAGCCGGAAACCGAGCCGGAAACTGAAACGGAAACAGAAACGGAAAGTGAAAACAAGGAATCCGCCGACGCTCCGGAGGAGCTCCGGCGTGACAAGGAAAAGCCGATGACGCGCGCGGAAGTGGAGGCGTTGCTGGCAGAGCGCGAGGCGAGAATGTATGCAGAAATGGGTGTGCCGCGTGGCATGTTGCCGTCGAGCGTGGATGAAGGCCGAGGCCGCATGGAGTCTGCCGGAAAAGCTACGTATAGCATGGCGGAATTGGACGCCATGCCGGGCATGCAGCGTGTGGCGCTGTTGGCGAAGGATCCGCAGCTGGCTGCGGCGTATGCACGTCATATTTAACCAGATTTTTTTAACCATAACCATATAAAACAATATGAGCAAGAACATAATGCAAAAGGATATGAGCCGCGCAAACGTGGCTAAAGTGTTGCCCTGTATTGCTAAAATGCAAGGCCATGAGCTGGAAGCCTTGGGCTTGAATCCGCACGCAGTGCATGCCGTTATGTCAGAGCATGACGGCCAGATGACGATGCACGGCGCCTCTGAGGGTGTGACGCTTTCCGGTATGCAGGTTTTGGCTAAGCCTGCTATCGATCGCTTTTACGATTTGCTGGCGCCTATTGATGCGTTCAGTACCACATATACGCAAGATTATGTGGTGCAGGGCCGTCCGGGTATTCTTCCTAAGCTGGAGGTGCCCATTTACGATGATACGGATGGTGCCGAGGTGGACAATTACGACAGTTTTGCTAAGCGTACCGATGGCGGCACTGTGACCAGTGCCGAGGTGACCTTGCATAAGATTGACAAGGTTATTTACATTTATGGCCGTGACATTCAGCAGGGTGTTGATATTGAAAAGCGCGTGGAGGCTGCCTTGTCCAGCATTGCCCGTGAGATTCAGAAGCAGGTATTTAAGCAGCTTGCCGTGGGTACAGCACAGGCTGATAATAGCAGCAAGAAGGTTGCCGCTTTGACGGTTCCTGCTATTGGCAGCGAGGAGGGTGCCTTCAATTTCGGCTATGTGAACCAGGTGCTTTCCGAGGCTATTCAGCCGCGTGCTCATGCGTTGTTGGTGGATTCTGCACACTATGGTGCCCTCAAGGCCAGCACGAAGGACAGTTTAACGGCTGCGGATTTGGATGTGGATGCGGTGCATAAGGTACAGGACACGGCCAGCCTTGGCACGGGTGTGTGCGGTTTGCTTGTTAACAAGCGCGGCGCAGCTGTGGGTCTGGCAGCTCCGTACATGCTGAAGGGCGCATACGCAAGCTTTGAGCAGTTTACGCGCGGCGGGCAGAATGTGCCGATTAGTTGCTGTACCTGGTATGAGCCGAATGAAAACTGTATTAAGATTTGGCTTGGTACGTTGGTAGGCGTAGCCGTTACGGATGTGGAGGCCATCAAGCCTCTTGTGACTGCATAAATTTTTGTTGTCGCGTGATATGTAGGTAATGTAATTGGCCGGCGTGCGCGAAAGCGCACGCCGGTGAAGGCAAAGAAAGGCAAAGGGATGGCCGGGAAGGAATTGCAGGAGCTGTTTGCGCAAGGCGACGCGGAGCTGCACGGCACGGCGGGTGAAGCTGCGGTGTTGTGCCGGCGCGTGGGTGGCCAGCGCGAGGAGGTTAGTGTGGTGATAAGTCCGGCAGAGGTTGCCTATACGTTGCGCCGTGCGACCGGGCCGGTGTTGACGTGTGAGCGCGTGGCGCATATACGCCGCAAGGAAGCGGCGCGGCAGCCGCAGGTTGGCGATACGCTGGAAGTTGGTGGCGAGGTGTACGAGTTGGTACGCGTGACCGGTTGGGCGTATGATACGAGTTGGCACTGTGACCTGGCAGCGAGGGCTAAGGTAAAAGCTGTGAAGAAGGTATGAAAGTAACGGCAAAATGGAATCTTAGCAAGGCAAAAGCTAAGTTTGCAGCCTGGATGGCGGCAGCGGATAAGCAAGTGCTGGATGATTTGCAGGCATACGGCAAGACGGCGGCAACGGCGATGGTTAAGTGCACGCCGCCGGGGAACGGCCGCACCTCGCCGGCAAAAGCGTTGAGTGCGCTGCGTGAGCGCATACGCGAGGATTTTGAGGGCGGTGGTTTGGAGCCGTTTTCAGATGAGCATGTGAGGTGGTTTACGGAGGCAGATGGCACGAAACGAGCTTATATTAAATTGCCGGGGCGTACGCGCATGCAGCCTAGTCCGTTTATTGTGACGGATGGGGCTGTGGATGCGGTTGTGTTGCGCGGGCTGGGTGTTGGTAAGCATCATGTTCTCTATGCAGGGAATGACTTGCAGGCATTTATGGCAGCGCATGCGGAGCAGTATTACAGGACGCAGCGGCGTGGAGTTTGGCGCATGAGGTGGCGCGGCGTGCGCCATGTGGCTACTGAGGCGGCTGTGCGTGAAGAGATACGGCGCAGGCAGTTTTTGGTTGGCGCGCTGATGAATGGCTGGGAAGCGATGGCTAAGAAAACGGCTATACGCATGCCGGCAATGGCGCGGCGCGGGGGCAAGGGTAGCTGTAGTGTGAAGCGCGATGCCAGGACGAAGGCGACGATGACGGCGGCGAACGAGGGGCATTACCCGGGTTTGCAGCGTATTATTGACAGGCAGGTGCCGGGGATCACGCGCAAAAATAGGAAGCTGGCGAAGAAGCGAGCCGCATTGTTGGCTGAAAAACTAAAGAAGTAGCGATATGAATCAGGTGCAATTTTTAACGGATAGCATGGCGGGTCTGCTGGCTGTAGCTTGTGAGGCTGCCGGTGTGGATATTCCTGTATATGGGCAGGTGAATGAGCCGATAGAGGAACTAGACAGGCTGGAAGTGCGGTGCGATGGTGTGGACGAGATAATACCCGGCAATTATACGATGCGAGTGGATTGCCGTGCTGTGCTTCATTTGGGTGCGGCGGTGAATGATGCTGCGGAAGTTGAGGCTAAGGCGGCAGCTGTGGGTGCAGCTGTGCGCGGTGTTTTATTGAGAGATTGGAAGAATAAGCCGTTGCCTTGGCCGGATGTGCTGGAAGATGAGGAGGAACGGCGCGAATATGAGTTGCTGCCGTATGTTGTGCTGGATTTATTGGCAGAGCCGGATGACATAACCGCCAGCGGGAGCGAATACGAATGGGCTACGCGGTTTAGGGTTTATGTGCAGTTTTGACAGATTTTTTAACCTAGAAAGGATAAAAGCATGAAGCGAATTGGAAATACGCCGAATTTCGGCATCGATAAAGCGGAGCCGGGGCTGTTTGTGTCCTCGGTTGAGTATACTCCGAGCTGTGAGACGTACGAGCAGCTGGATCATACCGGTGAAGTACAGGGCCTCGCTTTGTACAAGCAGAAGATTGAGGTTAGCCTTAGCGGTGAGGTGCCGCATGCGAGTGGCACGGCTACGCCTAGCTTTACGCTTGGTGGGGCTATCACGCTTGCGAATGAGTGCCCGGATGACCGTTGGCTTGATGGGCAGGCACCTGCTGCCACTACTACGGTGGTGACGGGTCTGCCGTACAGCCGTAGCCGTGAAGGCGCGCAGGAAATCAATGTGACGGGTGCTATATACCCGTTCGGCACTGTGGGTGCCTAAGCGAGAATAATCCAGCCGTGCCATGTGGTGCGGCTGATTGCATAACCAGCTTTAAGCTGCAATCCTAATACGAAAAATGGGCGATGAAGTTTTACCGAGGCCGGAGAAGTTGAACGGCACGCGCAGCTGCGAGATGGCGGCGCTGTTGGTTACGCTGGGGTTTGAGCCGGCGGATAATTCTATGGCTGTGGCGACGGGGCACGGAATACCGGGTGGCCGTTTGGGGTACTGGAGATTTTTGCCGGTGCACCCGCGTGGCGTGTATGATTTGAAGCGAGTGGTTGCGCATGGTCTCGATGTGGCAGCGTGTGGCTTGGCGGTATACAAGGGTGTGCCGGTATACCGGGAGCAGGCGGTGATTGTGGCGGCGTTCCATAATTACCGGATGCTGGTGGAGAATGTGCTGAATGGGACGCGGTTGCGTGCTGAGTGCTGCGGGAATGTGTGGTTGTTGCGCCGCGTGGAGGCTGCCGGTGTGCCTGAATTGGCCAGCCGTGACGAGGTGCGGGCGTTTCATGCGATGGGCACGCGTAACACGGAGCTGGCAGCGGCATTGATTACGCTGGGCTTTGTGCCTGGTGAGTTTGGCGGCGGTGGTGTGGCTGCTAGGGTGCAGCATGAGGCAAGAGGCAAGGTTTGGGTGTTTCCGGAGCGTAGTGCTGATGGCTTATGGCAGTTGCAGGAGCGCATGGCCAGATGGCAGGATGATGTGTGGAGTGCGCGGCCTGAAAATACGGATCCTTTGGCATGCTGTGCGGATGCGTTTTGGAATTTGCGGCATTTGCGGCGCGGGTTGAAGGAGGCGCAGGTGTTTATACGAGCGGAGAATGGGCGCAGGCATGTGCTTGTGCGGCGGGATGCGCCGGAAAGTGTATGGGCGCAGGCAGAGAAATTTTTAATTAGGAAGTAAGAAAGGAATTAAGTGTATGGCAGGGCCGGATGGAGTGATTAATATTGGTGCTGATGGCAGCGCGTTTACTAAGGCTGTAAAGGCGATAGAAAAAAATACTGATACTATGGCGAATAGTATCAGCGCGCGTTTGGCGCGCATGGGGCAAGCGTTCCAGGGCTTGAGTGCAGCCGGGAACATGGTTAGCCATACGATTTCCGGTTTTACGGGGCCGGCGGCCGAGGTGGAAGATGCTGCCACGGCGCTGGCTATTATGCTGGATAATGATACAGAGGCTGCATACCGGTTGGCGGATTCGTTGCAGATGCTGGCGGCTAATGGCAAGGTTGGGATGCTGGATTTGTACGGCGCGGCGCGTGCGTTGACGAATGTATACCAGGATGCCGGCAGCTTAGAGCGCTGGGTGGCTGTGTTTGCGGACATAGCGGCGGGCAGCAAGTTGAGTGCTGAGCGCTTGGGTGAGTTTGTGGCGAAGTTGCATGACAGCGGCAAGGCTGAGTTTGCAGAATTGGCCAATGCGGGTATACCTATCTTTGAGGTATTGGGTGAAATAACGGGGCAGAATGCTGCGGAGTTGCAGCGCATGGGTGCTGCCGGTGAGGTGAGTGTGGGGCTTGTGCTGGATGCGTTTGAACGGCTGACGGCTGCCGGTGGGAAATACCATGCGATGAATGCCTCGTTGAGTAATACGACGCGCGGCAGTTTTGAGACGTTGCAGGCGAGTATTGCGGCGTGTGCCGGTGTGCTGGGTACGCCGATTAATGATGCGTTGCGGCCTATGTTGCAGGAGGTGAGCATAATCTTGCAGGAGATGAGGCCGCAGCTTGCGCGTGTTGCGGGTGAGCTGGGAGAGTTTTTGCAGGGGGCGGCGAGCATGGCCGGGCCGGTACTGAGGGCAGTCGCTATGCTGGCCGAACATTTTTTGGATGTTGGGCATGTGGTTGGTTTTGCTGTTGGTGGGCTTGTGGTGTATTCTGCGCACGCGAACCGTGCGGCAGCAGCGACGTTTACATTCAGCGGTGCGCTGGGTGGTTTGGTGTCGAGGATAAAGGGCTTGAAGTTGTGGGGCGTGTTTAGTAGTTGGGGGAAAGCTGTGGCTGCGGCCAAAGGTGCTTGGAGTGGGTTGTGTGGTTTTATGCATACGAGTTGGAAAAGCACATGCATTACCCTGGCGGCTACGTTTAAGGCGGCGTGTGTGGCCATGAAAAGCGCATTGCTTAGTACCGGTGTTGGCCTGTTGGTTTGGGGTATTGGCGAGGGTGTTAGCGCGCTGTACAATTATTTTGCCGGTGTGGATGACGAGGCGAAAAACGCGGCCGGGAGTGCGCGGCGATTCAAGCGAGAAATGGCTGATTTGAAGAAGCAAGCCGCGAATGTGCGCACAGAAACGGATATGGCGGCGACGCTGGAGGAAGGGCGCCGCAAGGCGGAGGATTTGAAGGAGGCGATTGCTGAGGCGCAGGAAGAGGGTAATGAGGCTGCCGCTAAGCAGCTGCGCGGGCAGCGTGATGAGTTGCTTAGCTGGCTGGCGGTTGCAGAAAAGCAAATGGATGTGACTGTGGCCAAAGAGCGCAAGGCGGCAGCGGCGCGTGCGGCGATGGCTGAGGAAAAGAAGTTGGCCGAGGAGACGTTGAAGGCGGAGCAAGAGCGCTTGCAGACGATGAAAGAGCTTGCCGCGCAGCGTGCGGATGCTGATTTTGAGCGTATGCTTGAGCGTGTGCGCGCGAATGGCGGGGCCGGCGCGAGCGAGGATATTATAGCGGCACGTTTGCAGCGTGTTGGTGTGGCCAGCGTGATGGCGTTGCGTGCCGAGGTGAATGCTTTGGAAAAGGTGCTTGCGCCTAGTGAAACGCAGTTGGCCAGGTACAGGCTGTTAGCTGATGTGCTGGCTAAGATAGAGGAGGAAGAGGGCCGCATTGAGGAACGGCAGCGCACGGCGGCGGATGAGCAAGGGGAGCGCCGCAAGAATTATGCGGAGCGACGCCGCACGTATGAGGAAGGGCGCGCGGATGAGCAGTACAAGGGAATGAGCGTTGGCCAGCAGGAGCGTGAGCTTGAGAGGCGCGCGCGTGCTGCGGGGTATTGGGGTGACGTGAATGCTGATGGGTTGCGTGCGCACTTGGATGCGTTGGCCGATGCGGGAGCTAAGAGCAATGAAAAGGAGATTGCTGCGCTTGAGCGTGTGCTTGAATTGCATGGCGAGCTGTTGGAACGGCGAAGGCAGTTGGCCAGGTTGAAGTATGGAAATATGCAGGAGTTGCGCATTGCAGCGCTGGAGGCTGCCGGTGATACGCGTGGGGCAGAGAGATTGCGCGAAAAGATGACGCAGCAGCAGCGTATTAAGGAGCTGCAAGAGGCCGGCTATAGTGCAGCGGCGGCGCAGCGGCAGGCCGGGCGCGAGGCTAAGGTGCGCCAGGCGCAGACGCTTGCAGAGCGGATGCAGAATAGGCGTGTTGAGTGGGTGAAAACGAGTCTGGCGAGCGTGGGTGGCGGTGTGAGCCGCAGGCTGGGAGATGGCCAGTTGAGTGAGGCCAGGAAGCACAGCAGCCTCCTGAAAGAGATACGAGACATTTTGACGGGCACGAAGGGTGCTTATGCGATTTTATCCTAATCCTAATACTATGATGAACGATACAGACAGAACGATACAAAATGAGTTGACGGCCCTGCAAGGGGAAAATGCGCACAAGTTCGGGAATGTGGCCATGCGCCGCGTGAGCTTGGAAAGCATTAGCGTGTTGCAGTTGGTTGGCAGTCCGTTTGCGCCGGTGTTTAATGCGGCGTTGAATGGTGAAACGCTTGCGGAGCAGCCGCAGTATACGGCGGTGGATATAGCCGTTTTTGCGTGGGCGCACAGTGCGCCGCCGGATGCGGTGCTGGAGGTTGCGCTGACGTGTGTGCCGGGGTATGCTACGCCTGCGGTGCAGGCGGCCATGCAGTATGTGCGTGCGTGGAGCATGGAGGATATTAGCCGTGTGGTGGGGTATGCCATGCAGGATGCCAGGGCTGTGGAGGCTGCCAATTTTGATATGGCGGCGCCTGATTACGGGCAGAAGGATAGTAAAAAAAACGGCTGAGGCTGTGTCCGCTGCCGTTGATGGTGGCGTTTGAATGTAGGCTGGCGGCGCATTTGCATGTGGATAGTGTGCGGGTGCGCCGCGCACCGTTGCCGCTTGTGTTGCTGTGGATGAATCAGGCTGCGCAGGCGGATGGCATGGAAACGTGGTGGCTAGATGCGGATGGCGAACGCAAGAGCGCTGAGCGTGTGTGCGCAGAGTTGGCGGAATTGCGTGCCGAGGCGGCAGCATGGGACGATTGCACCGAGGAGGGGTGGATATAGTAGAGGTAGAGCTTTTAACCGATATAAAAACGAGTATGGAACATAATTTTGATTTGCTGGAGGGTGTGGCGCAGCGCATTGTGCTGCGTTTTGTGGCGCCAGGCGGTGAGCCGTTGGCGGCTGAGGGGTATGAGGTTGCCGGTGGTGCTTGGTTGCCGGGGCATCCGGCGGTGTATTTTGGGGTTGAGCCGCTGGAGGATGGTGTGCTGTTGCTGGTGCCCGGGCTTTGTGCTGCGGGGCTTGCGTGGCAGTATGCGGTTAGTGTGCGCGAGCGAGCTACCGATGTGGTTTGGACTGTGCTGCGCGGTGAAATTTGTGTTGAGCGTGATTTGAGCGGTGCCACGGGCACGGCGGCTATGGATATGGAGGCTGTGGTGTGCTTGAATGCAGATACGCTTGAATTGGATGTAGCGCTGGGTGATAGTACGGTTATATGCCTGAATGAGGCGGCAGCAGCGCGTGCTGCGCGTGCTGCGGCTGAGGCTAGTGTGCAGGAGGCTGCGGCGTATTTTGAGCGTATGCAGGAGCTGGCGCTGGGCACGAAGGGGGAACAGGGTGAGCCGGGTGCGTATTACATTCCGTATGTTTCTACCAGTGGCTTGCTTGCGTGGAATAAGAGCGACCCGAGCCTGCCGAGTATTACCAGCCGCGACATTCGCGGGCCTAAAGGTAGTACGGGGCCGCAGGGTGAGCCGGGCCCGCCGGGGCCGCAGGGTGAGCCGGGGGTGGTGACGAAAGAGGCTATTGAGGCGGTGCTGCCGATTGAGTACACAAATACCCATGCTGTAATGTTTGGGGAGAATTCACTGGCTGTGAACGGCGGAGTGTCTATTGGTAGGGACGGTGGAAGTATAGGTGCTGAGGATGTTAATATAGGCTACCAAGCTAGGGCGGGGGGCAGCGGTGCGTGTGTAACGATTGGATCCCACGCTGAAAGTGAAGGAGGTAATAATGTTACTATCGGTACGTATTCTAAAACTTCTTATTTTTACGATATTGCTATTGGCCCGTATGCGGATGCGAGACAAGCCAGCGCTATAGCTATAGGCAACCGTGCTACGGCGTTATCTTCATATAGTATTGCGATTGGGCAAGGTGCGCGAGTGGGTGGATTGTTTGATAATGCAGTAGCGATTGGAAGAGGTGCTCAGGTGAAAACGGCTGGTCAACTTTTATTATCCTCCTACGATTCTAGCGGTGCTAGTTTGCGGCTGGAGTTGCTACCCGGTGAAGCTACAGGGTTAGATGGGGATATGCAGGCGGATAATCCGTTTGTGTACGGCGCAAAGTTTATTATTTCGGTGAAAGACCACTTGGATGGTCGCGTAGAAAGTTGTGTGTTTGATGTTGGTAAGTTGTTTAAATTCTTGGAAGCGAATGGGGCAACGATTGAGAATTATACAGAGGAGGTGTATGGTTACGGTTCTTAAATAGAAAGGAGTTTTATGAAATTTGCTATAGTATTTTTTACGTATGAGCGTGATGCAGAGCTGTTGGGCCTGGCGTTGCGTGGTGTTGAGCGGTTGCGCCGGTTGAATCCGGGCGATACGTTTGATGTTTTTGTGCGTGATGATGCGTGTGCGCCGCTGGAGGTTGTGCCGGAGGGGGTGCATTATACGCAGACGCATTTTAACCGCTGCCGTAACCTTAATGGGCTTGAGTGTATTAGCGGTATGCTGGCAGAGTATGCTGCTATTTTTGAGCAAGGCGGGTACGATTGGCTTATAAAGGCGGACTGCGATACCTACATCAATGATGTGGAGTGGTTGCGGAAGCATGATGCCGAGCGTGTGTTGCATGTGGGGACGAACCATGTGCATGACTACAACAGTGGCGCTTGTTATGCGTTGAGCGCTGCTGGTGTGCAGCAGATTAGGGCGTTTATGGGGGCTGAGTCTGTAGTGCGCCGTGTGGCCAGAGCGTGGTGCGAGGATAAGGCTATTTGCCGTATGGCGGTGATTTGCGGTGAGGCTGTGGTGATGGGTAATGCTGCGAATAAGATTGAGCCTGGGCTGTTGTACCATGACTGGAAGGATGAGTATACGGCTACGCTGGAGGTTTTGAAGGTGCCGTATGCGGTGGATTTCAAGCGGTGTATGTGGCATTCTACGCCGGAGGCGTTTGCGGAGGATAGAGCTAAGGCTGTGGCGCGTATGGCAGAGTATGCGGCTTATGTAGAAAAGGATTTTTAACTGTAACCTAATACAAAACTATGATGGAATATAACGAAGTAGAATTAGAAAAGGCCGTTGAGCTGTACGAGGTGTATTGTGCAGCTGTTGGCGGTGTGAATTATGCGGGGCAGCCGTTGCCTAGCGGTGCGGAGTTTTTTGCCGATGAGGCGAAGAAAAAGCAGGCTGCCGCGTGGATTGCAGTGGCCCGTGCGGCGCTGGCACGCGAGGGTGTGTGGGTGCGCTTAGATGGGCCGGAGGCGATGCAGAAGGCGGCGGCGGCCGCGAAGAAGGCAAGCGGCTGGCGCAAGTGGTTGCTGTGGTTGTTGGCGGCTGTGCTGGGTGCGGCCTCGTTTTTATTGAGTAGCTGCAAGAATGTGACGGCTGAGCAAGTGGCGGGTGCGCATGTGCTGTATCACGTGGTAACGGGTACGGATTGTGTTTTTGAGCCGGTGACGGTAGAGGAAAGCAAAAAATAAGGTGTTTTTTTATGTGCCAGAGAAAAGAGAATGAGCCGTGGCTTGTTTATGTGCTGCGGTATATACAGGAGCAGCCTCGGGTTGTGTTGGCCGGTGTGGGTTTGGGGGCCGCGTGCTGGTTGTACACCGATATGCAGGCCATGATGCGTACGCAAACGGAGGCGAACGTGAGCACGGTTGCAGCCATTGAAAAACTTACGCACGAGGTTGCCGGTGTTATTAAGGAGGTTAAAGAAAACAATGTGCGCCTGGAGCACTTGGAACGTGAACACGAATGCGCCAGAAAGGGGGTGGCAGAATGAAGCAAAAAATTATGATGATACAGCGTGCTGTGGGTGTTGATGCTGATGGCATTGTTGGGCCTAAGACGGTGGCCGCCATTATGGCGGCGCTTGGCATTAGGGAGGTGGCCTCTGTTATGGGGCCGCCGTGGCCGACGCAGAAGGAAGTACGCAGCGGCAAGAGTATTTTCGGGGCGCCGGGGAGTGCGAATTTGGTGCGTATTGTGCCGCCGTATACGCTTTATTACGATGGTGGTAAGGTGAACAGTATTGCGGTGCATGCGGCTATTGCTAAGCATGTGGAGGCGGCGCTGCGTGAGGTGCTGGCGTATTACGGCCCGGCGAGGATTAAGGAGTTGGGGCTTGACCAGTACGGCGGTTGCTATAATTACCGTGCGGCTACCGGTGGTGGCGGTTTGAGTATGCATGCGTGGGGTATTGCGTTGGATTTTGCACCGGAGAAGAATGCATACAATATGCAGGCACCCGAGGCCAGCTTGAGCACAAGCGATTGTGTGCCCTGGTGGGAGATATGGGAGCGATATGGGGCGGTGAGCCTTGGACGCGAAAGGAACAAGGATTGGATGCATGTGCAATTTGCAAAACTGAATTAAATTTAATATGGCTAAGTATCACAATGTGGCGCTGCGTGAGCATGAGACGCGGCGCTATAGTGTTGGCAGGCCGCAGGCCACGGGCTATACGGAGGCTACCGGTAAGAAGGAGGTGCGCACGTATACGGGGCTGTGGGCTGAGGTGTTGGCTAAGGCTACGGAGGAAGCGGGCACGCAGGCGGATGCATGGGCCGTGGTGTGCGAGTGTGAGCGGCAAGGCGGTGAAATTGGCGTGCTGACGGTGACGCGCACGGAATACCGGGAAGCGCAGGAGGATGCGGAGTTGGGAAGCGCGGAGAATCCTATTTATACTAGCAGCTTTAGTGTGCAGGCGGAGCCGTTGCTGACGCACCCGAGGTATATTGATTCTGTTAGTGAGGAGGATGCGGAGTTGTTGCGTGAGTTGGAACAGGGTGCGGCGATGCAAAGTGTGGTGGTGTATTCGGCTGCCGCGCGCACGTTACGTATGGCGCTGCGGCGCCTCACTGGCCGGGCGGCTGAGGTGAGGGATTATTATTTACGCGGCGTAACGGAGTATTATGAGGTATATGCTGAGGCTACGGCTAAGTGGAAGGGGGGAGCGCGCAGTTATACTGTGGGTGAGATTTGTACGCCGCCGGGGAATCCCGGGACGCCGGAGGGCCGTGAATGGCTGTGTGTTGGTGTTGGTGTGGAGAAAAACGGCGATGAGGAATGGTATACGGCGACGTTCCGCTTGAGTGGACGGGGAGGCTGGGACAAGAAGTTATATGGGGGGAGCAGTGTATGAAAAAGACTTTTGAGAAGGGCCAGCGCTTAGAGGCGGCGGATTTGCAGGAGATTGTAAACAGCCTTGAGGCGCTGGAGGGTAGTGTGAAAAAGGTGGTTGCCGGTGGTAGGGGCAAGCGTGGCAAGGTTGTGCCGTTGGCTAGTTATAATCTGACGAGTGAGGAGGCTAGTGCGGGGGTTTACGAGGTGGAGGATGAGCCGCATGAGGATGATTTTGACGTGCCGGGGCTTATACGCAGTATAGCTTATGCGATCGATATTGCGAGAGGTAAGATTAAAAACGGGGCAGCGATGTTGCCGGCGCCGGGTGTGTACGATTATGATGAATTGTCGGTTGCTAATTTGGCCGGGCGGATTAAGTTGCCGGTGATGGCGAAGGGTGTAAAAGATGTGGCCGGGAGAATCTGGAAGCTGGCGGAGTTACTAACCGGGCCGGAGTTTGCGGCGACGTTGGCGAGGTGTACGCTGCCGGATGGTACTGTGTTGGAGTTGAATCTGCATACGGAAAACGGTGGTACGATTATGTGTTTTGGTTTGACAACTAATGGATATTATTACTGATATGAAGATTGCAATGGTGTTTTTTTGTTACGCCGGGGACGCGCGGCTGTTGGCAGCTGCATTGCGTGCGGTGCCGTTTTTGCGGCGTAGGGGTGATTTGGTGGATGTGTATGTGGTGGATGATGCGGCGGCGCCGCTGGGTGCGGAGAATGTGCCGGAGTGGGTGCATTATCGGCAGACTGTTTTTGACCGTGGGGGCAATTTGAATGGCTTGGAGTGTATTGAGGGGATGGTGGGTGTGTATGATGAGCTTATGGCGGCGGGGTGGTACGATTGGCTTATAAAGGCGGACTGCGATACGTGGGTGAATAGTTTTGAGTGGTTGCGGGGGGTGGATGCGGCGCGGGTTTCGTTTGTTGGGACGGTGCATGTGAACAATCATGCCAGCGGGGCGTGTTATGCGCTTAGCCGGTGCGGTGCAGAGTTGCTTGCGGGGGCGTTGCTGAATCCTTTGTACCGTGGGGCTGCGGTGCGTGGGCATTGTGAGGATAAGGTTATGTATAATTTGTGCCGGTTGATTGGTGATAATGTGCTTGGGCGGCCTGCGCGTGATGGGGAGCCGCACCCGCTGAGGCTGTGCCATGATTGGGAGCTTGAGCCGAGGGTGGCTTTTGATGATTTAAGGCAGGCGGCTGCGGTGGATTTTAAGCGCTGCCGGTGGAATAGCAAGCCTGAGCTATGGCAGCAGGATTGTGTGGCTGCGGTGGAACGAATGGAAGCGTACGCGGATTATGTGGAGGGATTGGGTTGGTAAGATTTTGCATGCGGATGCGCGTGAGGTGCTGGCGGCGTTGCCGGATAAGGCTGTGGATGTGTTGCTGACAGATCCGCCGTATGGTATGCCCGGGCGAGAAGAAAGTGAGCGGGGGCGGTTTGGTAATAAAAATAGCCGTTTTGAGAAATACCGCAAGATGGCCGGTGGTGGGCACTGGAAGTATGGTGCGGAGATGGAGGCATGGGATGTTGCGCCGCTGCCTGAGGTGTTCCGGGAGATGTTTCGGGTGAGTAAAGAGCAGATTATTTGGGGAGGTAATTATTTTGAGTTGCCGGCGACGCGTTGTTTTAATGTTTGGCGGAAGCTGACGATTAGCGAGGGTTTTAGCATGGCCATGTGTGAATATGCGTGGACAAGCTACAAGTCAAATGCTAAATGGTGGGAGTTTGCGCCGCAGGATCCGCAGCGGTTCCACCCGACGCAGAAGCCGCTGGCGTTGATTTGCCGGCAGCTGGAGGAATACACCAAGCCGGGGGATTTGGTGCTTGACCCGTTTTCCGGTAGTGGTACGGTGGCTGTGGCGTGCCAGTTGCTTGGTAGGCGTTTTATTGCGTGCGAGCTGCATGCGGAGTATCATGCGCGGAGTGTTGAGCGGCTGGAGGCGGTAAAGGCGCAAGGGATGCTGTTTTAGGTTTTTTTTAATTTTCTTTGTGGGGAAAAGTGGGTGCCGGTGCACAGGTGCCCGCTTTTTTTGTTGCGCAGGGTGGTGGTGGTGTGGTAGTTTTGTGGTATGGGAATGGTGATTTTTTGGTGTATTGTGCTGTGTGTTGCTGTGTGTGCTGTGTGGCAGTTGGCTGCGGTGGGGCTGTGGCTGTATGGTAAGGTGCACCAGGATAAGCCGAAGGCAAGGAAGGAAACGGCGGTTGATAGGGCGTTTGTGGCGCTTGCGCGTGATGAGGATTTGCGGCAAAAATAGGTATAAAATGCACCCTCGCGGCAGGATCTGCGGCGAGGGTGGTGTGTTATTGGTCGCATTTTATGCGTTTTCGTAGCTGTAGCCAGATGATTTTCTTTTGGCCAATGTGGCGACGAAGGTACCGGCGATGTTGTTTTGAGGGCGTTTTTGTGTAAAGGTCTTTCATTCTGCAGATGGATGTGGCTAGTGAGCTGAGCACTAAAACGGCCTCGCGGTGGGTGAGGTAGATGTTCATGTTATGTCGGCAAGTGTTATGTCTTTACGGCTGGCGAGGTAGTCCGCTGTGTGCACGAGGCGCTGCAATGGTGTGAGGGGTGTTGGAAGGGTGGCGCCGGTGCGTGGGCATACGTTCCAGCGGCCCATGTGGCATTCTACGATGGCGCAGAGGGTGCGGATGGTGGATGCTTTGTAGGAGCCTTTAACGAGGGTGTTGTGTATGGCGGCGCTTTGGGCAATGAGGTTTGCGGCGCGGGTGGGGTGGTCGAATGCGGTATACTTTTCTGTGTCGTTTTTCTTGCAGCAGTCATGCAAGATGGCGGCGGCGATGGCAAGAGAGTAGTCGGAAGATTCTTCCGGTATGCCGGCCATGTTGAGGAGGTGTATGGTGAGGCGTACTACGGCTTTGGTGTGGCGGATGAGGCCGCCGGTGCCGAGGGATATTTGCGGGTGGTATTTGCCGGTGGTGGCGGCCGGCATTGTCCAGAAGCACTCCGGTGCGCTGCACAGGACGGCTGCGGCGAGGGTGCGGAGGGCGGTGTCGGGGATTAGTTCGAGTTCGTTATTCAGTTGTGTTTTCATGGTTGTGTTGTTTTTTATGGGTTAATGTTTGTGTGTTTGGAGATAAAGGAGGTAGTTAGGGACGGAGGGGTGTACAATTAGCGGCTTGTCTGTTGTGTAGATGAATGATTGCGGGGTGGCGGTGGTGCGCACGGGTTTTTTGTAGCGCACGGGGTAGCGCAGTAGGAGTGCGCAGGGCTGTTTTGCGCCGGTGAGGTAGTTGCGGGCAAATGCGGTGGGTACGGCTGCGGGGCGAGCTATGTAGTGCAGCCATTTATCCAGCAGTGGGCCGGGTGGTGGCGGGATGTTGAGGCCGCCGAATGTGCAGTGGCCGTGTAGCTGGCCGCCGTGGTAGAGGTATATGGTAGCGCCGGGGGTGAGCTGCACGGGTATGCGGCGGCGTAGTTCTACGGTTTTGATTCCGGCGAGGATGTTTTCTGCGTGTTCCGGGTGGATGGCGAGGATGATGTTTAGCATGGTTGTGTGGTGTGGTTGTTAGTTTTTGAGGCGGGTGAAGGTGTATGCGGATTGGCCTGCGCCTTCACGTTTGCCGAATTCAAAGGGCTGGCCGGATTCGTCGTAGAGTTTCATACCGCGCAAGGGTTCCAGCCGTTTGCCCATTGAGTGTGCGGGGGCGCGGCCGCCGGTGATGGTTTGCAGCCAGTCGTTGGCCTCTGCTATTTCGACGATTTGCTGTAGTTTGTAGGTTTCTGCTGTGATGTCGGCGGGCATGACGTTGCTGGCGATGTGGGCCAGTAGGCGGGTGACGGTGCGGCCGATAAGGTCGCCGCCGCTGCCGCTATACTGGCGTTCGCGGAAGGGGGATAAAAAGCCGTTGTGCAGCATGATGCTTCCGACGATTTCGGCAAATGTCTCGAATGTTGGTTTGTCTGACGGGTTGCCGAGGGTAGGGCAGCCGGCATCACTCCAATTTTTGACCATTGACCACATGAAGCGCAGGAGGTCTGCGCGCCATGCGGGGCGTGATAGTGCTTTTTTGTTGAGCGGGGTGGCGAATTTTCGTTTTACGGCATCTGTGGCGAGGAAGAGGTCGCATATTAGGCTGCGGCGTTCTACGTCTGCGGATGTGCCGATGTTGTTGCCGGTGGCGAATATTTGCATTTTATTTTTGGCTGTGAAGAATTCCAGCCCGCCGAGGCGGCGGCCGGCTACCTCGTTTGAGGTTGCAATCATGTTTATGGTGCCGCTGGCCAGTACGGGGATGTCGTCTAGCATGTAGTATGGTAGGCGTGACAGGAGGGCGGCTTGCAGGGCTTTGTTGGCCTCGTCCTCGTTTTTGCAGTCCGGTGTGCCGGCGGCCATGCCCCATACGGGGGCGACGCATAGCCAGGCCAGCAGGGATTTACCGCTGCCGCGTTGGTTTGCGTTGAAGATGCCTATGGGCATTACGTCGTCTATGAGAAGGCGGCAGTATTGGCCTAGCATGAGAGCGAGGCAACAGCATGCGGAACGGTTTGTGGTGGGCTGTGGGCCTTGCAGTACGGTTCCGTCGTGCAGTTTCCATACCTGTTTGCTTTCGAGGTCGTTTTCTGCGCCCCAAGGGAATGTGTGCATGAGTGAGTTCCAGGCGGCGCGGCATTGGGTGGGGGTGTATTGCGGTGCGTTGTCGGTATAGTTAAGGGTTTCTGCGGTGAAGGTGAGTGTGTCTGGGTTGTAGCCGAGGGGTGCGAGTTCGATTCGGCGTTTTTTGTCTTTGGTGGTTGCCCATACGGGGAGGCGCACGGGTATGACGGTTTCGAGTTCGTCTGTTGCGTTGGCCCAGGGGTCGGAGGCGAGGATGTCTGCGGCGAGGGCTTTGGGTATTTGTATTGCTTTGGCTTTGTCGCCGTCTCCTTTATGGAATACAAGGTAGTTGTAGAGCCATGTGCGGAGGCGGATGGGCGTCATTTCTTTTACTTCTACCGGGTAAAGGCCGATGTTGTTTTGTTTGCTTAGTTGTGTGACCGTCCAGAAGGTGTCCTCGCGGCGGAATACTTGGTGCGGCGGTAGGTTTTCTACGACGGCGCGCGCGATTTCTAGCAGGTTTGGGTTAGCGGCGTTGATGGCGGGCTTGCCTATTTCTGCTAGGAGGGGGGCGTGGCCGAGGCGCTGTGCGAGCGTTGGGCTGTTTAGTTCTGTTGACATTGTGCAAGGGAGAGTATGCTGCGTGAGTCTGCTGCGGGGTTAAGGTAGAGAAGTTGCTGCATGCGTGGGGCGGGTTGGCCGGCGGCATCGAGGTACGGTTTATGGTCGGGGCCGTCGCCGGTGCCGAAGCGGTAGCAGCCTGGTAGGCGGGTGAGGCGTACGGCGGTTATGGCTGCGGGGTCTGCGCCGAGGGCGGTGAGGCGTATGCAGTATTCCTGGCGTTTGACGTCGAATTCTGCTTTGGTTTTGCAGTTGACGCGCACGAGGGCGTGGTAGGATTTGCCGCCGGATGTGTATATGGCTACGATGGGGTCTGAGAGTTGGACGAGGATGCGTAGCCAGACGGCCGGTGGTGCCTCGTCCGATTCTAGGACGAGGTACGGGAAGCGTGTGGCGCATGCGGCGTGGCGGCGGCCTAGTTTGGCGCCGTAGCGGTCGCGGTTGTTGTCGTTTGGCGTCCATTGGCCCGTTATAGGCGCGGCAAGGAACCAGCAGCCGTTTGCGGCGCCTTTTGGGAAGGCGGTTGGCGGGTGGTGTGGTTTGCTGCCGAATGCGGGGGGGTGTTCCTCCAGCCGGACGGTGGGGCCGCCGGCTGTGTGGAGTACTTGGCCCTGGGAGGCGAATTTGGTGAAGATTAGGATATTTTCGCCGGGTTCATATATGGAGTTGAGGAGGAGCTTTGGCCATGCTGTTGGGTCTTTTGGTATGGGTACGGGGGAGTGGGAGCGCAGCCAGTCGTCTGTGATGCGGAGGGGGCACCCGGCGGCGGCGGCGTTGGCTGCGTTTTCGTTGTACAGCTCAAACGGGGCGCGGCGTGTTGTGGGTGCGGCGGCATAGGCAGCGCGCTGTGAGTTGTATGCGGCTTTGTTGGCGGTGTGTGCGGGGTCTAGTTTGCGGAGGGCGCTGTAGAGGGCGGCCATTGCGGCATCACGTGCGGCGCCGCATGATTGGTGTACGCAGTGGTCGTGGGGGCCTTTTCCTTCTTCAAACCAGAGGCGGAAGTCGCGTGGGGCATTGCCGGTGCTGTGGCAGTCTATGCCGGGGCAGGTTGCCTGGCAGATGCCGTTGCCGATTTCTTCCAAGTCGGGGAAGATTTGGCGGGCGATTTCGATTTGTTTTTGTACGGGGATGTTGAACATTTTTCTTTAGTGGTTAGGGTCTTGCCATGTGGGGCATTCGGGGGTGAATCCGCTGTGTAGTGGTTCGGGGTCGTTCCAGTGTTCTGCCATGCGCAATATGGCGAAAGGTGCACAAAGTAGGAGCAGCCCGCCGATGAGCAGAGAGAAAAGGATTTTTACTGCGGTGGCGAGGAGGTCTATAATATCCATGTTATTTGCCGGGGGTGTAGGAGATTAAGGCGTCGATATTGATGCCAGCGGTTGCCAGGATGGTGCCGAGGCTTTCTGCTAGGTGTGTGGCGCGTTGTGTACTATGTATGTTTGGGTGTGAGATGAGGAACATGTTGTATATGTAGGAAAAAATGACGCTGTACAGTAGCCGGTTGCTGAGGTGTGGGGCCGAGGTTTCTATGTGGTCGCATATTCGCGCGGCGTGTTCGGCTGCGATGGCGGAAAGGTCGTCTGGCGTGGCGGTGGTGGGGTTGTGTGAGTTGAAGGTGAATGTATGCTTTTTCATGAGTGTTTGAGGTTGATGTGGATGGCGTTTTTGGTGGTGCCGGGTACGAAGTCCTCGCGGACTGAGGCGACGGCGGGGTGTTTGGCTACGGATTGTACGGTGGCGAAGCGGTGGGCGACGTGTACGTGTGGCTTGAAGGGTACGCAGATGGTGCGGGCGGCCAGCTGGGTGGCGGCGTCCGGCAGGAGTGTGCCGGTATTGGCCAGATGAGCGGTGAAGCTGGCCAGCTGCGTGCCGCTGGTGGCTGTGCCGTGAAGCGCAGGTTTTATGTGCTGCAAGATGTTTTCTTGCATGTAGAATGCTGTGCGGCGGCTGATTTTGAGGGCTGCGGCCAGCTGGGTGGTGGATTCCTCTGCAGCTGGGTGGAGGCGCAGCAGGTGGGCCAGTAGGACGGCGCGCTGTTGCAGGTGGGCCAGCGTGGCGGTGGTGTCGGTGTCGGTGCCGACAAGGGCGCAGCGAATGGCGTGCAGTAGGTCGGCGCACCATGAGTCGAACCAAAGTTGGCATTCGTCTAGCTGTTCCTCGTTGAGTAGATGTGCCGGGAATGATGCCGGGAGAAGGAAGGCGGCGGCGGTGGTGTCGCTGGCCGGGGCTATTTCCACCAGTAAAGGGCGGCATGCGTACGGTGAAACGGTTTTGGGGTTTGACATGGTGGAAACGCGGTTAGTTGTTTGGGCGGAGGCGTTCGAGGGTGGCGGCAACGTCTATCATTTGGATTCCGGTTGCGCCGCGTTTGGTGACAATGAGGCCGTATTGTTTCCAGCGGGAGAGGGTGCGGCGGCTGGGTTGTGAGGGCCAGAGGCCGGCAGCGTGTACCCACGGGGCAAGCATGGGAAGGTTGGCTACGTATGCGGGGCACCCGGTGGGGAGCTGGGGGCGCTGGCGTTTTACGGGGGTGGGGTCGGGGTATTTAACGCCGGGGATGTTGGCGAAGCGGTGGTGTAGTGTGTTTACAGGCATGGTGCGGGAGGGGTTACATGTTGAAGAGGCCGGCGCTGGGTGCCGGTTTGCGGGGGGCCGTTTGTGTGGTGGATTGTGCTGTGGGTGCAGCTGCGGGTGCTTGTGTGGCGGCGGGCTGTGTGAGTTTTGCGCGGCGGGTGGCGTTTATACAGATGCCGGCCAGTAGGTCGGCAGGGTCTATGCCTATGAGTTCGGCTAGGTTGGTGAGTGCCCTGCCCTCTGCGGAGTGTTTGCTGATGGATATATTCATATTGCTTTTTTTTGTGGTTTGGTGTGCCATGTGGCACATGTTGCGGCATTAATATAGTGCCTCATGGCACAAGTTGTCAATAAAAAATAATGCCACATGGCACATTATTTTTTCATTTTGGCACATTTTAGGCTTGCTAATGTGCCATATTACGCTATAATGGTGCCATGTTCGACGTTGAACAAATAAAGAAGTACGCGAAAGAGCGCGGCATAACGCAAGCGGAGCTAGCAGAGCGCTTGCATTGTGGCCGTTCTACTCTTACACGTGTGCTGTGTGGTAAGCGGGCACTTTCTCCCTCGCTTGCTGCACGTATGAAGGAGCTTATGGCAGCGGAGGAGGATTACATTACGGCGGCGGTGCCGGACGATGTAGCAAAACAGCTGCAAGAATGGGCTGAGGCAGCGCATAGCACTATAGATGAAGTGGTGCGGCGTCTATTGGCGGAATTGCCGAAGTTCAAAAAATAAGCACAAGCGGGTACCTGGTGGTGGCGGGTACCCGCTTTTTTTATTGCGGTATCAGGGCGAATGTGTTACAGTTCAGGTATGAACGAAAAGCAAAATGTTAGTGTTGGGCAAAGTATTGTGGCTGTGTGCACGCTGTTGCTGTTGGCTGTGTGCTTTTTTGTAGGTATAAAGCGCTGCCAGAATGAGGCTGCGCCGGTTTCTTATGCGTTGGCTGCCGGTGATGAGGTAGTTGTGGAAACAGGGCTTGAGAGTGGCACTGTTGCTTTTATTGGTTTGGGTGATCTAAAGAAATGGGAAGAATGTGCCGAGGCTGGTGATGTGGATGCGAAAATGCGTATTGAAAGCGTTTGCAAGTCGTTAGGCGGCGGATGTAGGTTGCATGATGGCGTGCGCGGTGTGGTGGTGAGGGTAGAGGGTGAAAATGCCCTGGTGCAAGTTGCCGGCCGCCGTTGGTGGGTACAAGATTACGCGTTAAAGAGGGCAGAGTGATGGCGTTATGTTCCACCAGGCTTGTGCGGTGGCTGAGGTAACGCCAGCCATGTTTGTATACCGGGTGTATAGCAGCATGGTGGAACGGTGGCCCATATTGAGCTGTAGATCAGTGATGCTGCCGTGTTGTGCTTTTAGGTAATATGTGGCGTACGAGTGCCGGAGGCAATCGTTCTGCCACTTTTTTTCAGAGTTGAAGCCGGCGCGCAGGCGTAAGGCGTAAAGCCTTGAGGGTAGGGATTCCGGCGGCGTGATGAGGTCTGTGGGTGTGGCGTTGGCTGGCTTGTATGTGGCCAGCCATGCGTATAGCGTGGCGTTCATGTGTATGTGCCGCTGGCCGCCGGTCTTGCTACTGCCGTGGCGTACAGAAATAATGCGTTCCTCAAAATTGACGTCCTGCCATCGAAGGCGCGTGCATTCTGTTGGCCGGATGCCGGCGAACGCGCACAGCGCGATATATGGGCGCAGATATGTGAGGTTTGCACGCAGGTGCCGGAGCGTGCAGGAATTGGCCAGGGCTAAATCAGCGGCTGTGGCAGGGCGTGCGGCCGCAAAAAGAGCTTGAAGCTCCTCCGGTGGGAGGGCTGTGATTTCAGCCTCGCGTACATGTTGTAAGTCAATGGGCGTTATAGGATTCTCTATGCGTATGAGACGGCGCTTTATTATGTAGGCATAGAGCGCATGGAGGTACCTTCTGGCGCCGTTGTATGATTGTGCGGATGTTGGCCAGGTTGTTTGTAGAATATGCTGCCATTCCTCTGTGGTGATAAGTTCAATGGGCGTTTTCTCGAGGCGCGGCACGGCGCGCAGGAGTGCATTGATGGCGCTGCGGCGTGAACGCATTGTGGCAGCGGAGTGGTGGCTTTTTTGCGTTTCAACAAGTTGAAGCGTGGCAAGTAGCGTTAAATCCTCGCGGAGCGGGGAGCATGGCGTGCATGGGGCCTCCAGGCTCCCCGTACCCCTTAAGGGTATATACTGCGCACATGCCACAGCTTCATGCTGTAAATGTGCTAATAACTGGCGCACTGCATCAGACAGTGACAAGCCGGTGCCCTCAAGAAGGGAATGGGCTGCGGCGGCATCCGCTGCAATGGCAGCGGGTAACATGGCCAGAGCTTTTTCGCCGTTTGCGCGCACGTTCTTCCTCACGGTTGCAATAAATTCTGCGGCCTCCGTGCGTGTGTGGAAACGGCGAAACTGCCGCTTGCCTGTGGTGGAAATGCGGGCCGGTAATACCACTAGCCAGGGGCTTTTGGGGTGGTACTTGTCTTTGATGATTGATAACTGCACGGGGCAAATTATACAGGCGAGGCAACAAAGAGGCAACAGTTTAAGGCGCGGCGCGGCGCGCGTTGGCATTGAGTGGCGCGGCGTGGCGTATTGTTTTTTCTGCGCATTGCATATTGTATTGCATTGCGCATTAATGTTTTGTGTATTTTGCCTTGTGCAGCAAGCGAAAAGGGAATGTATAATTGTAAATTGTACATTCGTCTCGCTGCGCTCGCGGACGGTAAGCGTGGCAAGGCTTTGCCATCATCCGGTGGCGCAGCCACCTAGCCCAACAAATTGTACATTGTACCTTGTAAATTGTACATTCATACCCTCCTCCTCCTCAATCTACACGTTTAGCTGAGCGGTTTCGGTTCATTTTCACCTCATGCTCGTTGGCATAAAAGGATGCGCCCATTTACTTTGCGTGGGGATATTGTAAAAGTGCGAACTCTTGCGCGTCAACTGCCCGGTTTGGGCATCTTTCTCAACGATGCAAATCGTCAACGTATCGGTATTCGGCTCCTCATCGGACTGCCATACGGCCACATACACACCGGGAGCAAGCCGCTTGTACTCCCACACCCTGCCGTAGTGAATACTATTGTATCGAGTATCATCGGCAAAGGAAATCAGGCGAAAGGAGGATTCATCCTCCGAGAACACCTCCAATGCCACCGTAACCTCTTGTGCATCCTGGTATGCATGGCGTTTGGTTTTATACCCGATTTTGTTCTCAGCATCCCAAAGCATCCGACCGTCGGGCGTCTCCTTGCCTATATAGCGCCACACTAAATCAAGCTCCTCCGGGGTGCAGGTGCGCGTAAACGGAAAGGAATACGAGCTAAAGGGGGCGCTGCGCTGCTCCACATGAATGGTATTGCGAGCATTAGGGGTTGGGTTCCACCAAGAGAAATAGGCTCTGTCACTTTCTATTTTCAAGAACATATACGGCACCACCGCCTGCTGCACACGCTCTGCAAAATCGGCGCGCGTGCCATCCGCAAACTTTTGGCAGGTAAGGTAACGCAGCGTGTTGCCATCTGCAGAAAGCAACCACACACATTCATGCAACACCGGTTCGCCGGTTTTGGAACGACTTAAAAAAGCAAAATAATAAGCACCGCGCTCGGCATCCCATTGCTCGCGGGTTTGGCGCATTTCTTTACCAAAATAATGTTCAAACAGAGCCGTGGCCTCCGTGGCAGCAGCCTCTGTCAGCTCCTGCTCTTGGCACGCGTAGCCGGGGCCCCACACGCTGTCGCTCCCCATTGCAACGGCAGCCCCCAATAACAAACATGAAAGAAAACGTGAAAACATGGTTCTTCTATACCATATTTCTGCTGTAATTTCAAGAACTTTCGCCATTTCTTGATACTGAGGAGCCAGGTAAACCAAGCACCACTCGCATATATAGCGCTTCCATCTGCTCCGTGCAGTCCTCCCCGGAGGCTGCACCGGGTAGCTCAGATAATGAAGCGGTTGTAGAGGCTGCGACTGCACGCACCGCCACCAGCGCAGCCTCTACAGCGGCCGGCTCCACAGGCCGCCTCCCTGCTCGCCATGCTGCCAGCAGCGCAACATCTTCGGCAACCGAGGGCAACACGGACTGCACCAAAGCTTGAAGGGAGATAGGATAAAAGGATTGATGTGCTGTCAGGTAATACGCTGCTGCCACCATGCGCAAAGCCCCAAGTTGCAGTTTCACGCGTAAATCAACGGACTGCTCTTCTTCCGGGGCCAAATGCTCCAGCCTACGGCTATATGTTTTGGCACAGGAAAGCAGCGATGGCACCGCCGATGCAGGCGAAAACGCTGCGGTACACAGCCTCCGCAGCTCCTGCGTCAGCTCCGGAGAATACTCGTACCACAAAGGAGAATGCAGCAGCTCCAGCACACCCCACCCCTGGTGCACCGCCATGGCCAGAAATTTCCCCAGCTCATAGCCCACTACATCGTCATCTTTCAATCGCAATTCTTTAGGCGGTGCGGCAAGAGAAAAATACCGAGACTGCGGGTATACATAGACAAAACGCACATCGGCATCGCTCTGCGGAGCCGCATACCCGAAGGCACGAGAACCGCACAGCGCCACCAACAGCAGGGCGGCTCCGTTTTCTGCCGCTAATTGTCGCACCTTATCGAGCATTTCTTCCTTCATGGCAACGGCATCATAACATAGCTTAACTCAAGACATCAAGCCAATTTCCGGCAGCCGTAGTCAAGGCGTGCAATTTTGCTCGACAGTGGGGAGGCATTCTGATAGGATTACGGGCGAACAATCAGATTATCATGGTTACCACAGAATACCCCCACGGACAAGATTTTCCTATTCTGCGCATTGACACCCCCTTGTGCACCGCCGAGATTTCTCTGTACGGCGGCCACATTATGCAGTGGACCCCCATCGGCCACAAGCCGGTTATCTTCATGAGCCCCAAAGCCGTATTTGCTCAAGGCAAGGCGCTGCGTGGCGGTATTCCTATCTGTTGGCCTTGGTTCGGTAAAAACACGGAGGATGCCTCGTTGCCCTCTCATGGCATTGCCCGCACGGCACTGTGGCAGCACGCCGGCACCGAAACCTTGGAAAACGGCGCCGTGCGTATCATCTTGGCCCTGCCTCCCACGCAAGAGCTCATGCCCAGCGGAGCCCTCATTATCGAGTTGGGCACGGAATTGCTTATCAGCCTCATGACGATGGATGTGCAGCGCACCATGCCGTTCTCGGCAGCCATGCACACGTATTTTGCCGTAAGCGATTATGAGACGGTAGCCGTAACCGGTTTGGAGGAATGCGACTTTATTGAGTTTGCCGATGATGCCGTGCCCCATTGCGAGGACCCGCTGATTCCGGCCGGGCATATCGACCGCATTTACCACCCCGTGGCCCCGGAGCAGCTCATCACCATTCACGACCCCGCTTGGGAGCGCAGCATCAACATCTACCGCGACGGCTCCTCCTCTGCTGTGGTATGGAACCCCGGTGAGCAGCTGGCTGCCGGTATGGGCGATTTGGGGGCCGAGGCCTGCCGCGGGTTCTTGGCACTGGAAACCACTGCCGTGCCCGCAGAAAACGTGGTACTGCGCTGCGGCGAAACGCACCGCCTGACCACCCGCATTGAGGTCGTCTCCATCAACTGAAGCTCTATTTACACATGCTGAAACGCCTCCGAGCCGGGCTTGCTTCCCACTTCGTCCTGAAAAGCCTTTTGCTTGCCAGGAAGTTGCAACGCGGGCTCTTAGGCATTGTTTTGGCTTTGGGCCTATTGTGCGGCTTAACCGTAGCCATTGCCGAGCTGTGGACTTGGGGCAGCTCCACCCCGCATTGTTACGACACCCCGGCTGAGTGCAAATCCGACCAAGCGGTGGGGCTGGTGCTGGGGTGCTCCAAATACCTTGGCAGGCGTCTCAATTATTACTTTGAGGGGCGCATGCAGGCCGCGGCAGATTTGTGGAAATCCGGCCGCGTGCGCTGCATTATCGTTTCCGGCGACAACAGGGAAAAATACTACAACGAACCGGCAGATATGGAAAAATCCCTTGTAGCCTTAGGGGTTCCTAAGGAGCGCATTGTGAGAGACCACGCCGGGCTTTGCACCTATGATTCCGTGTACCGCGCCAAGCATATCTTCGGTGCGGATAAGCTCATTATCGTCAGCCAACCGGCGCACGTAAGCCGCGCCGTCACCATTGCTAATTATTTGGATATACCGGCAGAGGGCATCAATGCCCCGCTCAAGGCCATCAGCCGCGGGGCCAAGTTCCGCGCTTGGGTGCGCGAGCGCGGTGCGCGCGTTTCCATGGTGTACGACCTCTTGTTTCACCGCAAACCCACCCACATGGGTGAGCCTATTTCTCTTCCTTTCTGATTTCCTACCATGAAAAACTTTATCACCAGCTGCATTACCGCAGGAATCGCCGAGTGGGTGTGCTGCCCCGGCAGACAAAATGCCACGCTTCTCTCCGCCGTGGCAGATTGCCCGCTCATTCACCGCTGGAGCCAGGCAGATGAACGCACCGCCGCCTACTTTGCCTTGGGGCGTATTCAGGCCACAGGCAGACCGGTTATGGTGATTGCCGGAGAAGGCGCCTCGGCCACCGCCTTAACGCCGGCCGTGGTAGAGGCCTACTACCAGCGCCGCCCCCTACTCATTATTACCGTGGCCGATAAAGAAAATGCAGGCGGCAGCGGGGCTCCCGGCTGTATTGAAACGGAGGGATTGTTCGGCATGTACGCCCCCACCATCGAGCTGCATTTACCTTGTGCCGTGGCCGCCATGCCCAATCTGAGCCAGCTTGCCACCGAAGGGTTCCCGGTGCACTTCAACCTGCATTTGCACGAAACCGCCGGCTTTGGGGCAGATTACAGCAATTTGACACCGGGCGATGCCCCTGCACCGCCGAAGTTCCGTGGCTCCGTGGCCGACTTGGCACGCATGCTGCGCTTCTACTCTTATGAGGGCATGGTGCTGATGATTGGCGGACTGGAGCCCGGTGAGCAAGAGCCCGTGCTGTGGCTGGCACACACGCTGCGAGTGCCCGTGGTGGCCGATGCCGCCAGTGGCCTGCGCGAGGAATTGGCACCCTTCATGCTGCACGGGGCAGACAATATTTTGCTGCAAACCCCACCCCGCTACGTGCTGCGCGTGGGCGATGTGCCAACCTGCGACTTCTGGGAAGCGCTGGAAGACATGCCCGAAACACAGGTATTCTCCATCACCCGCACCGGGTTCTCCGGGCTGTGCCGCAACAGCACCGTGATAGAGGGCGACCCCGAGCAAATCATGAAAGCCTTGGGCGATGTGCCGCACACCGGCGACACCGAGCGATTGCTGCAACGCTCTCGCCGCTATTACGGCAAGATTGAGGAGTTGTTGCTGGCTTATCCGGAGAGTGAGGCTGCCATGGTGCGCTACTTCTCGAACCATGCCAGCATTGCCGATGTGCTCAGCTTGGGCAGCGCCTCCACCATCCGCCTCTGGAACCGCTATGCCCAAACCAGCATTCCCACCGTTTATCTGCGCGCCAACAACGGCACCGGTGGCGCCGATGGCACCGTATCCGCCTTCCTGGCCAATAGCACACATGCCGAGTACGCCTGCTGCCTGACGGGGGATTTATCCCTGCTCCGCGATTGCGCCGCTGCCTCCATGGTGCCGCAGTTACCCCCCTGCAAGCGCGTGGTGGCCGTGCTCAATAATGAAGGAGCAGGCCGCGCCTATACCCCGGGGATGGATTCCGAGCTCCACCGCCTGATGGTGCAGCCCCCGGTGTACGATGTGAAGGAGCTGGCGCAGCTCTGGGGTGCAGAGTACTACGCCATTCACAGCGAGGCGGATTTCGAGATTCTGGATTCCTTGGAAGAAAACGCCTTTGTGCTGCTGGATATTATTCCGGATGCAGAACAAACACAGGCATTCAATGCCGCTCTGTAATTGCCCTTAACCCCTTGCCATGCTGTACACGCCGCAATTCTACATCTCCGTGGGCTGCGCCCAATGGATTGGAGCGCGCGAGATGCAGGAGGATCGCATCTCTGCCGGTGTGGCAGATGCGGGGCAGACCTTGCTTGCCCTATTGGCAGACGGCATGGGCGGCGAGGCAGACGGACACCTTGCCGCAGAATGCGTAACACAAAACGTCGAGGCGGAGTTTTTTTCTTCCTCCAATAACGGCAAGCTGCCTGCCGATGAGCGTCTGCACCAGGCGCTCCTGCTGTCCAACATTGCCTTAGGCAAAAAGAAAAAAGCGCGCCATATTGATGCCGATGCCGGCTGCACGCTCATTGCCCTCACGGCCTCGCAAGAAGGGCTGTGCTGGTTAAGTGTGGGCGATTCGTTGCTGTACAGACAATACGGCAACAGCGTGGAAAAACTCAATACGGCACACACATGGGAATGGGAATTGGCACGCCGCGTGGTTAAGGGTACCATGACAGTAGAGGAAGCCGTTGCCTGCCCCATTCTTCCGCATGCTTTGTTCTCTGCCGTGGTGGGCGAAAACACCATTGCCGAAGTAGAGCGCTCTGCCATAAGCCCCTGCCGCCTTGGGGAGCGCTACATTATTGCCTCGGACGGCCTTCAACCGCTTATCGACCACGAATGGGAGTCCTTACTATCAGCAGCGGCCATAAAAGAAGCTACTTCTCAACAAGCAGCAGATAAACTGATGGAGGCCCTGAAAGAGTTGCACCACAGGGAGCAAGACAACGCCTCCGTTATCGTGGTGGATATTCTGCCCCCTTGCCCGGCTCCGGCAACAGCCCCCGCCCCGGTTTCCGGCGGCTCCTTAGCAAAACACCTGCTTGCTATGGGAGTTTTGCTACTCCTCTGCTTCCTCCTGTGGCTGTGGTTGATGGGGTAAGCGGCAAGCTTGCCTTACATCAGTCTTGCGAGCCGATTCGGATGAATTCCTGCAAGAGCTCCTCAGATACACCGGCCGGCACAGGCTCTTGCGCGCGCACATTTTCCTTATATCGGTAGCCGAACACGCGCGGAAGCGCTTGCCCGTTGTAGCTACTTTCTGCTACATCAATAACAAACTCCGGCATGCCCGGAACTTCGCAAGCCAACAAAAACAACCGCAAAGAGCGAGCGCCGTCTCTGCCCGTCACAACCGCAGCCAGCCCTTCCTCTTTCAGCTCAATCTCAAAGCGCCAATCACCACGGAACAAGTCGCGATGCCGGTAGAACATGGCTCCATACAAGGCCGGGGATTTCAACCAACGGTGATAGGCCTCTCCCGTCAACGGGGCCGACATATCCAAATAACCGCCTTGAGAATACACGACGGAAGACTTGCTCATGAGGACAAAATGAGAATTATCCAAAACCTTCCCTTCGGCAATCTCCCCGGTAATGCGGCACACATACGCTTCTACCTTATCTACCTCGGGATCTGCCATCGCTGAACCCACACCGGCAAGCGAGGACACCAATGCTTTGAAAAAGAAATTCATGGCGTTCATCCAGATTAATTTGGCATAAACTCCATTTACAGTCAAGGATAAACCCTAACGAGACATGGGAGGCTTTCTTTCATTCCTGCCGGATTATGTAGCAGAACACTCTGCAGAAAATCCTCCACTGGCTACCACCTTTTCTACGTCTCTATATAACCCAAGCTTGAACATTCAATAAACTTTGATATAATAGTGCGAGCAGATTCAGCTTATGTCAGAGGCAAAACCATTTATCAAGTGGGTAGGAGGGAAAGGACAGTTGCTTAGCCAACTGGAGTCTTTGCTACCTAAAGACTTTCAAAGTTGGGAGGATGCTACCTATATTGAACCTTTTGTTGGTGGCGGGGCTATGCTTTTCCATCTGCTCAACACGTACACCAACATTGCCCATGCTGTCATTAACGATATAAATCCTGACCTTACCACTTGCTATAAAACTGTGCGAGATGAACCTCAAAATCTCGTACAGTCTTTGCTGGACATTCAGCGCGAATATGATAGTCTCTGTAGTGAAACGAGTAGAAGCGAGTTTTACTATCTCATGAGAGATCGCTTCAATACTAAACAACTAGCACCAGTCGAAAACACTACGCTTTTTTTCTTCCTAAACAGGACATGTTATAACGGGTTATACAGGGTAAACAAAAAAGGAGGGTTTAATGTGCCTTTCGGAAAATATGAAAGTCCTTCTATTTTTAATGCCGATGTTATTTATGCCGATAGTGTAGCTTTACAGAAAGTTGAAATTCTTACTGGTGATTTTGAATCCACTTTTGAAAAAATACGACCCAATACACTTTTCTATTTTGATCCTCCATATCGCCCCCTGAGCAATACTTCGAGCTTCAATAGCTACAGTAAAGAGGATTTTAATGATGACGCTCAGGTTCGTCTCAAACGATTCTGTGACCGCATTCATGCAGCTGGAGCTCAATTTATGCTCAGCAATTCAGATTGCATGGCTAAAGATGAGCAAGATAATTTCTTTGATGTGCTTTATTCTGACTATCATGTAGAACGTGTATGGGCAAGCCGGAGTATCAATTCAAATCCCACCAAACGAGGTAAGCTGACAGAAATCCTTGTACGCAATTTCTTTAATATTAACGCCCCCTCTCTTTCGCTATCATGAGTAACAATGACCGTTTTCAAACATTCCTTGCCGAGTTGAAAGAAACCAACGCCGGCCTAGACTTTTATTCTGATTTTGATAAGATTGACAGGAATGTATCTGAAATAGCCTTCAGTCTTAACACTTTGAATTATCTGATAGGAAAAAACGATATATCAGAAGCAGTAAAAGTAATTTGGGAAAGAGATAAGAAAGCCTTTGATGTCATGGATATTCTTATCGCGACACGAAGGAAAGATAACAAGCTTTTTCTCGATTCAGCGCAAGAGGCACATCCTATCCACTCTCTGTTTACCAGTGAACAGGGTGTTGTGCAGTTCTTGGAAGAGACCGGGCTTGCCGATTTGTTTAAGCAAAAGAAGATAAAAGACCTTGTAGATTATGTCTTTGGTGTAGAAACAGGTTTGGACTCCAACGCTCGTAAAAACAGAAGTGGATTTATCATGGAGAGCCGCGTAGCAGGACTCCTTAATGCGGCTGGCATTCCATACAGCGAACAGGTTTCTTCTCGCAATTATACAGAATTGGAAGCTGTCCTTGGAGTAGATCAAAAAGTGTTTGACTTTGCCATTACTACGCGAAGCAAAACATATTTGATTGAGGTTAATTTTTACGCAGGCGGAGGCTCTAAACTGAATGAAGTCGCTCGCTCATACACAGATGTGGCTCCGAAAGTCAACAGTGTTCCAGGTCTCGAATTCGTCTGGATTACTGATGGCATAGGTTGGCATAGTGCGAAAAATAAATTACAGGAGGCTTTCGCAGCTATTCCCAGTATTTACAATCTTACAACCATCAACGAATTTATTGATAAAATCAAGGCGCAAAGCTAAATGTTACCTTCCTACTTCAAATCGTCACATGGAGACTTCACCCTGTTACAGGGTGATTGCATGGAACTGTTAAAGCAGTTCAATTTCTCTTTTGACATGATATTTGCTGACCCTCCGTACTTTTTGAGCAATGGCGGGATTAGTTGTCAATCCGGCGAAGTGGTCTGCGTTGATAAAGGAAGTTGGGATAAAGCCGAATCGCCGGAGCAAATAGAGTCTTTCAATAGAGAATGGCTTTCGCTCTGTCGAGATAAACTCAGTGATAATGGAACTATATGGGTTTCTGGCACATATCATAACATTTTCAGCATAGCCAACTGCTTGAAAATGCTTGACTTCAAAATCCTTAATGTGGTCACATGGGTTAAAACCAATCCACCGCCTAATATATCCTGTCGTTTCTTTACATATTCTTCCGAATTTGTAATCTGGGCTCGTAAAAATCCTAAAAAGCCGCATTATTTTAATTACGAACTCATGAAGAAACTCAACGAGAACAAACAGATGACAGATGTATGGCATCTGCCTGCTATCGCTCGCTGGGAAAAATCATGTGGTAAGCACCCAACCCAGAAGCCGCTTTCTCTTCTTTCTCGCATCATTCTTGCTTCCACTCCTGAACAAGCATGGATTTTAGACCCTTTTTGTGGTAGCGGTACTACCGGTATAGCCGCATCTTTGCTTGGTCGTCGATTCCTGGGAATAGATAAAGAAATATCTTTTTTGAAAATGGCAAAGCTTAGGCGAGAGGAATTAAATGACGAAGACAGAAGAAAAGAGTACTCTCGTAAAATAAGAGATTTATCCAAGTTGAACTAAATATAGAATCGCACGCTCCTCCATCCGGTGATTGACTCTATGTAACCAACGCATAAAGTAGAGACCAATTAAATCTATGCCTACCAAAAACAACTGCGAAATTTTCATAAGCCATTCTTCTGCGAATGCCTCTATAGTAGAGCCTATTGTGGATATGCTTTTTGATTTATTTGATTTTCAACGTGAGCAACGCGAAATCATGTATACTAGCAGTCCAGATACAGGATTGGACAATTGGAGCAATTATAATGACACCCTCAGGAATGCACTTGTGAACTGTAAGATTGTTATTGTATTCTTATCATCAAACTATGTGAATAGTAAATATTGCTTGTATGAATTAGGTGCTATTTGGGGATTAGATAAACAAGGATTTCTTATTAAACATCAAGAAAACAAAGATTGTCCTCTTCCTGACATAACTTTAGCTCGCACATATGCCTCTTTATCTGATACATGCTTAGACCAAATAGATGACTTCGTAAACAAGTTTTTTTACAAAAAAAATAAAATCAAAGAAACCGTAACTAGAAACACAATCAAGAAAAAAGCTTGGCTCCGTATTCAACAGGCAATGAATAATATTTTATTATTGCCTGCAACAGAAGAATCCTATGCTGCATCGGAAAACAAACAAAAGACGATGGAATCACCATTAAAATGGAAACAACAACAAACCATCCTTTTTGAATCATTGATAGGAAAACTTTATCCATTTTATTCCTTGTCTGGAAAGCAAGTCTACATTAGCGAAGACGTTTACATTACTAAGCCTGTTGAACAAACTGCATATTACCTTTTTGTTAACGATAAGACTTTCAAAAAAGAACATAAATTATGGCTTCTGAGCAAAGCCGATAATAGCCTTATCGCAGAATATCCACCTACGTTTATTGGAGAACGTGAAACCGAATATCACGTTGGAGTTTTGGATTCCTATGCTGCGCGTTATTGCGCTGAACCAACATTTGTAGCTCATTCACCTTATTCTTTGATTGAAGAAGAGTCGAGAAATCAATCAAGAAAAAGACGAGCTCAAGAAACTCGTCAAAAGTTCCTGCAAAAGGCAACAGACGGAACACTGACGGACAAAGAAAAAGAATTGATACCTTTCATGTTTCCAGTTGAACAAAACACCGGTTCTTCGGTATAAAGTGCACGCATGCCCCCCTTTTGTATCCCGTTGGAGGTAGACACAAAAAAGCCCTGCAATAGCAGGGCTTTTTCAAGCGGAGCGGGGGGGATTCGAACCCCCGGTACGGTTTAAAGCCGTACGTCCATTTAGCAAACGGGTGCTTTCAGCCTCTCAGCCACCGCTCCAGCATGTGTGTGCCACAGATTCTACAGAAGCGAGCAGGAATTGTCAACCTCAAAATGACATTTTCAGTAAAAAAGTGCATTTTTGTGGGCAGAAAGGAGGGTAAAGAGGAGCAAGGGTGGCATAAAAGAGGGATAAATTGGGAACTAGCGCGTGCATGCCGGAGGTTAGCGCTTGACAAAGCGGGATGATTTCTCTAAAATACAGGCACCATGAAGAGAAGACTGCGCAAGAAATACCGTGTAGGTGAATTCCGCGAACTTTGCTTTGAGTTTACCTTTGATTATAAGGGCGACATCGAGTCTCCGGAGTGCGAGCAATTCCTGCATGCTTTCGTTGATGATTGCATTGAGGCCAATGGTCTTAACTGTGAGGGCAACCTGACAGACAATGGCTGCAACATCACCGCCAGAGCAGAGGATCCCACTCAAACAAACGAGGCTCAGAGACAAGCCGTGAAGGCTTGGCTTGATGGCCGCGACGATGTTGAGGTAAAATCCTTCGGCGAGTTGGTGGATGCTTGGTACAACTTCTAATGAAGTTGTGCGGGCGACTCCCCTGCCCCTTTAATTTATAACAGCGCAGGCTCTGCCTGCGCTTAGCCCCATATACAATATCCTGAGAAAACGAGAATGAACGATAAGCAGACAACAGAAAAGCCCGCATTTGCGAAGGGTCTCAAGGGTGTTATAGCCAATGAGACCGGGCTGAGTGACGTACGAGGAGAAGAGGGACGCCTTCTCTACTGCGGTTATGAGATTGAAGACTTGGTAGACCTGTGCTCCTTTACAGAGATTATCTATCTTCTTCTCAATAAACGCCTGCCCAACCGCGACGAGCTGGCGGGGTTGGAACAACGCCTGCGCCACGACCGAGAGCTGCCGCAACCCATTCTTGATTTCTTTAAGACAGCCACCAAGACAGCACGCCCCATGAGCGCGCTGCGCACGGCTGTTTCCATGCTGGGCATGTACGATGACCGCACGAAAGACCCCACTCAGATGAAAGAGATTGGGCTTTCTCTCATTGCCAAGATTCCGGTGATGGCCGCTTATTACTACCGTATTTGCCAGGGCTTGGATTTGCCCCCGATTCGCACAGATTTGGGTGAGGCAGCACACTTCCTCTGGCTTTTGAAAGGCACAGAGCCCGATGAGCAGGAGGCCCATATTTTGGATGTAGCCTATATTCTGCATGCCGACCACGGCATGAATGCTTCCACCTTCTCCTCCCGCGTAACGGCCTCCACGCTGTCCGACATGTATTCCTGCATCACAGCCGCCATCGGTACCCTGAAGGGGCCGCTGCACGGTGGTGCCAACGAGGCTGTTATTGAGATGCTTAAGGAGATTGGCGAGGAAGAAAATGTGGAGGAGTACATTAACAACAAGCTGGCCAACCGCGAAAAGATTTTCGGCATGGGCCACCGTGTATACAAGACGCTCGACCCGCGTGCTCCGCAGCTGCGCCGTATTGCGATTCGCTTGACTCAAAAGATTGGCGAGCCGAAGTGGATTCGCATGAGCGATAAGATTGCCCGCATGGTACGCGCCCGCAAGGGACTGAATGCTAATGTGGACTTCTACTCTGCCTCCGTTTACTACAGCTTGGGGATTCCCACCCGCATGTTCACCACCATCTTTGCTATCGCTCGCTCCGCCGGTTGGGTGGCTCAGATTTTGGAACAGCTGGAGGACAACACCCTCTTCCGTCCGCTGTCTCAATACACCGGCCCGGATGATCCCTTGCTGGTACCCATCCTGGATATGCGCTAATACGCATCCGCCCATTCCCTTTACAGCAACGCCGCGAAATCATACGATTTCGCGGCGTTGCTTTTTCTACAAGGCTCTGTTAAACTATACAGTTGATAAATGGGAGTTTGTCGGCCCTCCGTACTACGCACCGCAGGTGCGTTCTTCACTACAGCGCAAGCTGTTCTTCACCATCTGCCGCAGGCAGATTCTTCACCATGCCCAACGGGCATTCTTCACCACGGCGTAAGCCGT